>Ga0116175_1000194_pt1 | contig 46990 bp, 48 predicted proteins | sample AD_UKC125_MetaG_FD_89802 | JGI IMG/M metagenome (GOLD analysis project Ga0116175, IMG submission 89802) | Active sludge microbial communities of municipal wastewater-treating anaerobic digesters from USA - AD_UKC125_MetaG | ecosystem: Engineered > Bioreactor > Anaerobic > Digestate | place: USA... | reverse complement strand
CATATTTATTGATTTCAACATTTTCATAAATAGAATTAATTTTATTTATTTCTAAATCAATAATTTCTCCTATATTTGATAATGGTGGTCTTTCAAACTGGCGACCACAGGTCGCCCCTACTTCCCAAAATAGACTTTTCTTATCCTTGCTACATATAGTTATAAAATAATATCCTGCTTGTGAATAATCATAATTTTTTAATCTAATATTCTTTCTTCGTGGTAATTCATCCATCTAACCACCATCCATCTTGATATTATCCCTATGTCGCATTTTTCTACTTACACGTATTATACCACTTAATTCTAGTTTATGATAACCCCTTAAACATTATCCTATAACCATAGCTTGTCCTATTTATGATAGGGTTCACCGTATCGACTCTACTCGCAAAACTTATTTGATAGTAGATATGCCTAAGAAAAAATAACAGGAGAATCTCCTGTTATTTTATTAGTTCATTAATTTTATTCTTTACCTCATTCATAATATCATCATTAACTTCGCCAAATTTCTTAATAACAATATTTTGAGCTAAAGTATAAATTTTATCCACTCTTATACATGAATCCACTTTTAAATTCCCTTTCAGTAAATCACTATTAGTAATAAATATGCTATAGTCCTTTGATGTAAGATTTGAAGTAATAGCAGCCACTATTATATCCTCTGTTTTAGAATTATAATCATCATTTGACAGTACAAGAACAGGTCTCTTTTTACTGGATGTCAAATCTGTAAATGGTATTGGAATTAGTAATATATCTCTTTACTTATACATTATTCCATACCTCATCATCTATGTCATTATCCCAAAAGTCCATACTACTTTTACTCGCCTCTTCTAACTCTTTAAACATATCTCTCTCATTTTTTATTTTTAAATATCCTATAAAATCTATTATTTCATGTATTTGATTTTCTGGAATTTCGTCTATAAGTTTTAATAAAATTTGTTTAGCAGTGTCCATTTTATCACTACCTTTCAAATAATGTAGTATATATTTATTATACCATATTATCTACTTCATATAATAAAAATTATATGCCATAAAACTTTTTCAGATTATGATTAGTGAACTATTTTTCCATCAGTAAAATTGAATTAATATTTTCATATGCTATTTTTCTTTTCTCCTCTTCAGTAAAATCCATTTTATCCAATATAGAACAATATAATTCATATTCCCTTTCTGGATAATCTGTACCAAATATAAGTCGTTCTGCACCAAACATACGAAGAATTCTATTGGTTTGTTCTATGCCATATAATTCTACAAATTCAGGTAATACAAATGAAATATCTACCCAAGTGCAGCCAGACCAAGCATCTAAATATTTCATTCCTCCCATATGGGCCGTAATAAACTGTATATCAGGAAATACCATTATCATTTTGTTAATCTTATCTGGTGCACAATTATCATGAAATCCCATCATACATGGATTCGAATGATACATAACAGGAACTTTTAATTCAGCAGCCTTTCTTAATACTGGTACCAATCTTAAATCATCAGCATCCATAGCTAAATTACTCGGATGTAGCTTTAGACCATGTAAGCCAAGTTCTTTAATAGCATATTCTAATTCATAAGGTGCTTCATCCATTATATAACTTCCGTTGGCATTTATATCTGCAAAGGCTATGAATTTATTAGGATATTTTTTTATAATTTCAGCGTGGAACTCATTTGTTTTACGTGCTGGATAATACATATACATATCATTTGTAGGCTGTAGAATAGCTTTATCTATATTGTATTCATCCATTAAGTTAATATACGTTTCTATATCTGCCTTTGCCCATGTACATTCTTCTCCTTGATATTTTATAAATTCTAACTGTTTTTCTTCAGGTAAAATATGTATATGTGCATCTATCTTTTTAATCTTTTTCCAATCCATATTATGACCTCCTAAATTAATATATGTATATTAACCTATCCATTAATTCTTTATCAACTACCTTTGTGAATTCATAACTTCCTTAAAATAACTTTTGCTTAATTTACTTCTTAATCTTACTTCTATGGGTAATTCACCAAATTTATTAATAATACTAATTCCTTTCTAATTTAAATTGCTTTTTCCATAACTATAATTTCCCAGTTCCTTTCAGGATGAATTGTGCTAAACATTTGTTTTACTACTTTAAATTCCATTCTTGTCCAAAACTCAAATCCATTTTTGTTTTGTTTTAGCACACCCAATCTTAATCTTCGATACCCTTTTTCCCTCATATTTGCTGTGAACTCCTCCATAAATGCCTTTCCATATCCTTGTCTATGAAAATCTCCATTAATCATAAATAATCCTATGTATATTGTATATTCATCTGGATAATTTATTATATAATCTATAATTCCAATATCTTGACCATTTATAGATATTATTTTGTAGTATTTATTCTGGAAATTTGAGCCTGGCGGTATAACATTTTTATCTTCAATAATAGACTCTATTGAAGGCTTTCCATTCATTGAAATTTTAAAATACTCTTCATTTGTCTCGTAAATATTTAAAACATTTTCAAGTAAATCCTCGGTAACTGTCTCTAATATAAACTTGTTTTCAATATATTTCAACTTCATCACCTCAAAATAATTTGTATTTCCATTTCTTCCTTTATTCCCATATTATCTAAAATGGCACAGGAGTTATTTCTTACTATTCTACCATAAACTAGAATAGCTTGTCCTACTTATGATACGGTTCACCTTATCAGCTCGACTCGCAAAACTTATTTATCAATCAAAATATAATGAGAATTAAGATTAAAGTAATAAATATATAAATAAAGCAGTAGATTTAACTACAATAAACCTACTGCTTTTATAATGCATATATATTAATCCTTAAATAAAATTATCATTAACAAAAATAACAAATTTCTTTATATCAATTAAATTATTTTTTAAAATGCTATATATTATTTTTTTATCTATGTTTATATATTCGTGAGACAATATATTTCTAAGGCCTACCATATTCCTATAAACTTTCGTTTCCTCATCGTTTAAATATTTCTCCTTATTTAAGATGTTAAATGCTTCACCTAATGTTTCTGGGCTGCCCATATTATTATCTACCACAATATGAGTTGCTATATCAATCATCATGTTTATTGCTATAAACAAATTATATTCTACCACATCTTGTATAATATCATCCTTTAAAAACTCTTCCAGAGATATTTCCTTAAACCTTTCTATTTTATTTATAGAAGTTGACAATTGATTTAATCTCTGTTTAATTACTTCTACATCAACCATTGGATTCCACCTCTTCTTTTAATCTATCTATAGTTCTATCATAAGATAAATCTAAATATCTTTTCATGTCACTATATTCAAATAATGTTTTCACTTTATATCTGGTTTCTATAGATTTATCACGAGTAAACAACAATATATTATTTTTGTAAATTTGATATTTTAATAGAGGAGTAGCATCATTTAATACAATTAAATCAACTTCTTTTTTACAAGTTTCTGATAAATTCATTTTAATTTCAAGATATGTATCAATATCTATATTTTTCTTCAAATATATAGCAATGTCTATATCACTATTTTCTCTTATACTATTTTGAGCATACGAACCAAAGATATAAGCAAAAATTATATCTTCATATTTTATTAAAATATCTTTACATTTTTTAATAATATCCATCTTATCACTATCCCTTAAATAGTATGTTATATATTTATTATACCCCATTAATAAAAGTTTGCTATATGTTGAACATAATAAAAATGATGTTCAACAACGATTATATTCTTTATAAATTATTAATACCCCTGGTCATCAATTATCCATTCACTATTTTCATTATCTCTTATTAATATCCATTGATAATTTTCATAAGTTGAATCTGGATTTAAAACAGGATTATCCCCTGAATCATTAACATCAAAATTTGATAATAATACAATAACATTTTCAGGCTGAATTTCATTTATAGAACCTCTCCCACTTTCTAAATAAATTTCAGTAAGTCTATTTGACTCCTCTTCCTTGTACCATATTTTTGTTAAAGTAGAGGCTGGGAAATCAAAATTATCCTTTACGATTTTTATTGCATTGCTTATCTCTTCTTCAGTAAATTTAGTAGAATCCCCAATATCTATTATTAACTCCTCTTTAGTTGATTTTTGATTACAAACCACCAGTGAAAATACTAATAATATTGCAAACAATGAAATAACAATCCTTTTCATAAAATCCCCCTTTTAATTAAGCCCTCATAATACTTACTTATCAATTTAATGAACATCTTCTACATACATTATACCACTCATCTATCTACAGCATAACCCCTAAACTCTAACTTACATCCAAAGCTTACATCCAATAGGGCTTATCCACTACTTACGATGATACGGTTCACCTCTAATTATTCTAAACCCTCTATATATTTGCTCTAACAATATAATCCTCATTAACTCATGGGAAAAGGTCGTTTTGGATTTTGTTTTCTACTTCAATAATTTCTATGCTGCAATACCTTGAAAGTCGCTTTATATATTCCTTGACACCAGCTCTTATGTATTTTTCTTTTATCTTACCTACTACAATAATTCTAATCTTCATATTTCCTTCCTAATAGTATAATTCGCTCTATAGTATTGTTTTTTATATAAAATCGCATATATTTACTTTGAAAAACAAAGTTTGGTTCTATATATTCTATTCTATCAATATATAGTATTTGCTCTTCTAAATCCTCTCTAGGAATAATAAGTTTCTCACTTTTAATCATTCCATCACCAAAAGCTTGCTGAAATAAGCTAATTATCCTCTTCTCATAGTCTCTAGGTATTCTATTACCTTTCAATCTATTGCATTTTCTGCAGGACAATACTAAATTAAATACTTCTTTAGTCCCACCTTTTGACTTTGGAATATAATGGTCAAGGGTAATTTGCCTATATTTTAAATTCTTCCCACAATAAAAACACCTTTTCTTTTCTCTTTCATAGATATATATCTTTTCGCTGTTGGGAATATTCATCTACCTTCACCTTTTTCTATAGGATTTATTATAACATTTTTCTATCTAAAGTAAAAAACTTTAGATACTTAAATAGTACCTAAAGCTTTTATGTGAATTTTTATAATCCTTTATATCCAGCTTTCAACTTTTTTTAATAGATTAAAATTCGTAAGATCGTAATGCAGTGGAGTTATAGTTACATATCCTTGGGATAAGTAAAACCTATCTGTATCCTCTTCAAATTCTATATCTTTTCTTCCTTGGAGTTTTAATACTTTTTCCCCTTTATTTCCATTGTCTTCCATGAGATAATAATCATAAACTACTCCGCCTATTTTACATACTTTAACGCCTTTAGGCTTTTTCCCATCTAAGTATGGAGTGTTAATACTCAATATAATGTTATTATTAATTAAATCCTTTTTCGATTTTTCTAAAATGTATTTACCATATTCAGCTGCTAGATTATAATCAATATTTCCATCTATCCACTCTGCAGATAAGGCTATAGCAGGTAAATTATATATGTTAGCCTCTATAGCTGCTGACACAGTACCAGAATATAGTATATCCATACCCGCATTTAATCCCATATTTATCCCAGATATGACTACATCTACAGGAAGTTCTGTCAATTTATCTAAGGCTATTCTTACACAATCTGCAGGTGTACCAGATACACTATAAGCTTTAGACTTTATTCCCTCTAGTTCAACTTCCTTCACAATTAAAGCTTTGGATATGGTAATGGCTTGACTTTGAGCACTCTTTTGCTCTTCTGGAGCCACTATAATTATTTCATGATCTTCTTCCAACATCTTAGCTAATATATGTATACCCTCAGAATATATACCATCGTCATTAACTAATAATATCCTCATTTTTCGCCTCCTTAAAATAAATAGTTATAAATAGTATTATATCAAAATACAAAAAAAATAGCATATGAAAACCCTTATCTTTAAGATAAGGGTTTTCATACTTAATATTTTATATTCAATATACCATCATTAGTAATAGAGGTCACTCCTTGCAATACTTGTTCTATAAAGTTAATAGGTACAAAAGTAGTTCCTATTATAAGCTTAGCCTCTTCTCCCAAATATACAAAAGCTTTAGAAAAATAATACTTATCCTGACCTACATAGGCGCCAGCTGATATGGTTCCTTTATTCATATTTGCAACCTTGTTTTCCCCATCCCATGTTACCTTAAAATCTAATGATTCCCCAACCTCTCTAAAGGGGACCATTAGTGTACCTTTTTCAGATTTAAACATGGGTTGATTCAATTTTATTTCTTTGCCATTTATAATAATCTTATTAAAGTTTGCAACTTCATCTTCAATTACTGCTTTTGAATCCTTTAATATATGGGATATACTTTTATTTGGTATTTTAAACTCTGGATGTCCCATATACCAGGGAGTTATCTCATAGGGTTGAAATGTAACCACTATATTCCCATTTTTATCAATATAAAAACTATGTGAATCATCTATGGTTACAAACTTTTCATCATCTGTAAAATACGATTTAGCTTCATCGGCTATCTGTCTATTTATTTCCTTATTTATCTCATCATTTATGATACTTTTAAAATCGCTACCTTTTTTAAATAAATCTGATAATTGAATTATTTGATTCTTATTTATATCGATATTATAGTAATCTCTTCTTGAACTTCCATGGGCTCCACCTGTAAAAATATAGGTATCAACCACAATAGATAATATGTCCTCACTAGACTTAACATCATATCCAACTATCATCTGAGGCTTCCATTCAATATTTAGTTTTTTCAATTCTTTTACATCTTCTTCAAATTCTTTTATATCATTTTCTGTTTGAGTCCTAATAAGATAGTTTAACTCTTTCTGATAATGAGAATCTTTTAATCCTTTAATTACTGGTATCTTTACATCTAACTCTACACCACTGATATTAGGTTTAATAATTTCTGTTTCTACCTTAACTTGATTTCCTTCTAATTCTTTACTTATTAATACTGGACCTGTAAGTTCTTTTTTTATATCAACCTCTGTAACTTTATCTGCCAAAACTATTGACATATTTCCAATTGCTAAGCATCCTGCTAAACCTATTGCTATTAGTTTTTTATTCATCTATAAAACCTCCTTAATTTTTCTTCTAAATATAGATTATCACCTATAGGAAGGTTTTTGGTTACATTAAAGTTACATAGAAGTTACAACTAGTTTAAATCTATCCCTTAACAACTCCTAAAGGTGTTAATTTAACCACCCTTTTTACCAAATCCTTTTGATTATCCATAACTTCTTCTATATCCTTATAAGCCATAGGGGCTTCTGAAAAATCTTTTTTCCAACCCTTATGAACTATATCTCCCATAGATTTATCTGCCATCTCTTTGGTAATAGTTTTATTAGCTTGTCTTCTAGACATTACTCTACCTGCTCCATGGGAACAACTTCTAAAGCTCTCAGGATTTCCTAATCCTTCTACTATATATGAAGGAGTACCCATAGAACCAGGGATAATTCCTAACTCTCCTTTTTCTGCCTTTATAGCTCCTTTCCTATGAACTATAACTTCTTTCCCAAAATGTTCCTCTATTGAAGCATAATTATGGTGGATAGAAACTTTTTTGAGTATTTTTTCAGACTTTGTTTCTTCCCTAAATATATCATAAAATTGTTCTAATAATTGCCTTCTGTTTTCTGCTGCAAATTTTAAAGCATAACTCATAGCATTAAAGTATTCTTTTCCCTCTTTAGAGTCTATATAAAGCCCTGCTAAATCTTGTTTTGGAGGAACTAATTTTATCTTCTCATTTAACTTTATAGCTACATTATTGTAATACTCAGCTATTTTATATCCAAAATTTCTACTTCCAGAATGTACCATTAGCCATATATGTCCATCGCTACCTTTCTCTATACTTAAAAAGTGATTACCTCCTCCTAAAGTTCCTAGTTGGTATCTAGCAGCATCTAATTCTTCCATTACTATCTTTAAATTAGGAGGATTATTGAATCCTTCCCATTTCCTTGGACTCTTATGATGCTTAAATCCCAAAGGTATAGATTTATGAGCCTTGTCCACTATTTTTTCAATAGACCTAATATCTATCTCCTTAATATCAGTTTTTGCTGCAATAATTCCACAACCAATATCCACACCAACAGCATTGGGAATAATCACTCCTAAGGAAGCAAAAACCCCTCCTATAGGCATGCCAAATCCCACATGAGCATCTGCCATCAGTGCAATATGGGAATAGGCAAAGCTTAGATTAGAGAGGTTTACAGCTTGCTGCAAAGCATCTTCCTCCAAATCCGTTGCCCAAGATTTTATAGGTATCTTTCCTAAATTATAAATCTTCATGAATCTCTCCTTTCCTTTAAACCACTAAATATTTAGGTGGTTTTTCACAATAATTACAGCTATGGGGACTAGCCCAGTCGGTAAAAGAAACTTTTTCTAATTCATATATATCTGGGGATTGTTCATAAATTTCTACAAAATCCTCTATTGCATCCTCCAAATGTTCGTTGCAAACTACATACATAATATCAACTCCACATATTTAATAGGCACAAGCTTCTTACTTTTAGTATAAACATTTTCCATAATGTTTATAAAAGCTTGACAATATTGTCAAGCTTTTAAATTGATATTATTTCATTTGATTAAATACAACTGAAACAGACATTTCTTTACCATTTCTAATAATCGTTAAATTAGCTTTATCTCCTTTTTTGTATTTATACAATATTTTTTTCAATTGATTCATACTTTCGATCTCTTGATTATCCATCTTCACTAATATATCTCCTGATCTAAGACCCGCTTTATCAGCTGGACTATTAGCATCAATTTCTAATAATATAACACCTTTATCAACACTTAATTCTACTCCAATTTGTCTTTCATATCTTTCCACTTCTATGCCTGTAACACCTAAATATACAATCTTAAAATCTCCTTCTTCAACTATCTGTTCTATAATAGGCTTTACCACATTAATAGGTATGGCAAATCCTAAACCTTTCGCTGCAGAAGATTTTATCTTTACAGTATTTATACCTATTACTTCTCCTTTATTATTTAACAATGGTCCTCCACTATTTCCAGGATTTATAGAAGCATCAGTTTGTATCAAATTATCTATAATATTATACTCATCTACTCTTATAGATCTATTCAAACCAGATATAATACCTGCAGTAACTGTTCTTTGAAAATCTAATCCTAAAGGATTTCCTATAGCTACAGCCAACTGACCCACCTCTAAAGAATCTGAATCTCCTAAATCAGCAACTGGAAGTCCAGTAGCTTCTACTTTAACTACTGCCAAATCTAATGCTTTATCATACCATAACAACTTTCCTGGAAGCATATCACCATTCTCAAATAAAACACTTATCTTTTTAGCTTTACCATCTCCTACTACATGAGAATTGGTAAGTATATATCCATTAGGATTTACTATAATCCCTGAACCTACTCCTTCTACTTCCCATTCCCATATAAGTTCCCTTTGAACCTGAACAGTAGTTATTCCCACTACAGAACTCATTGCCTTCTTTGCAACTGCTTCCACTGAAGATATATCCTCTGAAGGTGTAATATTTATTTGTTGTCCTGCATTATATGGGGCTTTTTCATCATAATTCCCTGGTATAGGTAGTACCTTACCATATAGATATGTTGGTGCAATATAAGCACTTATTATTCCTCCAACAATAGCTGCAATTAATGCAACGATAAAATAAGAAAAAAATCTCCTTTTTTTAGGTGGCCTTTCATAATACATTATAATCCCCTCCTATATTTATAGGTTATATACCTTAGTTGGCCTATCTCTATAGGTCAAATCTAAAGTAATGTCTTTTTGTGTATTTATTCCAGATTTTTTAACAAATTTACCTACAGTTTCTTGAGCTAGAGATGGAATATTATTTTCTTGACTTAAATGAGCTAACAATATTATCTCTCCTTCACCTAATAAAACCTGAGACAAAATTTCACCTGCATCATCATTAGATAGATGTCCTTGAGTACTAGATATTCTCTTTTTTAGATACCAAGGATACTTTCCATATTTAAGCATATTCACATCATGATTTGATTCTAATAGATATAAAGAGGAGCCTTTTATTTTATTTCTTATTTCATTGTTTACCCAACCTGTATCAGTCATAATAGTTATTTTTATATCTTTATGATAAAGTATGTATCCTACAGGTTCATAGGCATCATGAAATACTTTAAAAGGAAGTATACCTAAATCTCCAATTTCAAAATCTTTATCTGTTTGTATGATATTTATATTTTTATCCCTTAGCTCCCCTATTTTATTACTCATATTAGTCCAAGTTCCTTCATTAGCAAATATAGGTATATCATATCTTCTAGATAAAACCCCTGCTCCCTTTATGTGATCCCTATGTTCATGAGTTATAAACATACAATCAATTGTAGAAGGGCATACACCTATAGAGGATAACAAGTTTTCTATCCTTTTACCACTAAAACCTGCATCTACCAATACTCTAACCCTATCAGTTTCAATGTATTGACAATTGCCACTACTGCCACTGGATAAGGAACAAAACTTTATTCCCAATATTCTTACCTCCAATTTGTAAAAAATATTCCTATATACTATTATATATTATCACAAAACTAATTTTAAAAAAATAAATTAAAAAAGAAGAACACAATAAGTTCTTCCTAATAATCATCTATAAATACCTTGTATCCATCTTGAAATTGAATCCTCCAAGCTGGAATTGCTTTCCCCTGCTTTGCCTCGCCAGGTTCCTCCAAATAATCGTGTTTTTGAGGATCAAAATAGTAACAAAGGGATATATTCTCTATAGTTTTCCCATATACATCTTCCATATCCAATAAGGCCAATATCGCTTTTGGTGCTGTACTTATATATATTTCAGTTTCACCTAAATCTTCAACTATAAGCCATACCCTTTCGAATCTTTTAACTCCTCTTCCATCTATTTGAAAATTTGTATAAGCCCTTTCTACAAATACACCATTATATAATTTAGAATATTCTATGTAAAATGTATCATTCTCTTCTTTTATAAAAGTTAATTCCATATCTGATGTGTCTATATTTTTTTCTTTTAAAAATTCTTCTGCAATTTGGATGGCCTGATTCCTATCTATATTTTTAAATGTTTTTTCATCATTTTTATTTTCATATAATATTAGTTTATTGTTTATTATAACTACAGATTCCTTTTCCTTGACTATCTGACTAAAAGCATCTCCATCTTTAACTAAAATGCCTTTATTTTCAAAAAATAATCGATTTAAATCATCTATGGTCATATTTTCATAACTTACATTCATTGTATTTAAATAAGGCATATCTGTTGGTATTTCTGTTGCTAAATATATATCTTTATCCTTCAATAGTTTTTCCACATTTCCTATAAAATCTTCTTTTAGAGTAGGTTCCTCTATGCCTTTTTCACCTATAAAAACATAGATTAATAATATATTTGTTATGATAAAAGCCACTATTAAGATGGTCTTAGCTTTTGACCAATCCATTCTTCTTCACCATCCAAACTCTTTCACCAACTACCTTTCAAATACTAGTTCTCCTGTATATACATCAAAAGCATATATTCTATTTTCCGTTTCTAATAGCCATACTCCTATAAGTTTCTCCTCTTTATCTTTAGAACAAGGATCTACATAAGCTATATCTATATTTTCAATAGAAGATAATATATCTTTAGTCAGAGTTTCTCTATTTATATCATCCTGAGTTAAGTTTTTATCATAAATATATCTTTTTTCCAATAACTCATATGTGGGGTTCATATTTATAATGTCAAAAGCAGACAGCATCCTCTTGTTTTCAGCCAAATTAATATCGGATATATTCATATCCTTTCTAATAAACATCTTATACTTTCTAACATATTTATTAAATACATCTATCTGGATAAAATCTTTTATATCATCATCACTTATTATTACTGGTAACCCCCTTATCTTATGTCTAAATGTCAATCTATACCCTAAATTGTCTTCAAACTCTATTTCTTCTATTTTTGTCAAATATATATCCTCTGGAATCCCAATATGATCTGATAAAAAATCTGCTACAGTATTTAAACTAATATATAGATTTCTTTCCTTTACAAGTTCTTCAAGAGGACTAAAATACTCTAAAAGGCCATTGGGATTAATTTTTAATACCTTTTGATTATATACATATATTATAGATCCATTATTTTCTACTATCTCCCTTATATAGTCTATGTCCTTATTAAAATATTTCTCCGCAATAATTCTAACTTCTTCTATGTTATTTGGAATTAATTCGTTTTCAACATAAGCTAATGGTACATTTTGAGACATTTCAATGGGAATAAAAATATCATTATTGCTACCTAATGTATCCTTCATAGAATAATAATAGGTATAGTCTCCTGTCTCCTCTATTTCCTTTACATATTCCTTTAACTCTTTTACATCTATTCCCAAATCATATACCATTAAATGCTTGTCCTCATTACTAAATATAAAAAAAGGATCACCAATGCCTAAATATATGTAAATACTATCTATATCTGGTATTTTTTCCGTTATATTATTAGGTTTATTAACTTCCAAAGAACGGGCTAATATATAGGTGCTAAATTTTTCTGGAAAATAGAAAACTATGGACCTTTTGCTATTATATGTTAAAAATTCATCATTAGTTAGTCTCTCTACCTTAAAGCTATTAGAAGATAAAGCATCTACTAGTATAGGTTGAATACTCGTCCATAGATTTTCTTCCCCTTCATTATAAAGCACAGTATGAAATTTTGTATCAAAATTTAGCAGATATTTATACGGCTCTAACATATCCCCTAATAAATAGCTAGTATCTAAAGCTTTCTCTTTTTTAATTAAAGGTAATATTTCATAAGGCATTTGCAGCCAAATTTGCCTAGTTAAATATATACTAATGCATACCAAGGATAGGAGTAGAAAAGTTTTTAACCTTTCTTTAATCATTGTTAATCATCTCCTCAAATCCATGAATTTTTATTTGGTAGGCACTATTCGATAAGGATTCCTTACGGCTTCTTCTGCTAATGCGTTATCATAAACATAATACACCTTTTCTACTGTATTTACCCCATTTACTCTAAATATTACTACAACTTTATTAATTCCAGAAACCAGCTCCACTTCTTTGGCAAAACCCACTTGCCCAGCTTTTATAGTTTCTTTGGAGATGAGAATATAATCACTGCTTTTAGGTAGATTAGTTAAAGAAAAGTTTTTACCAGTTAAATCCATTGTTCCATAAACTTCTATTACTATATTGGTTCCCGATGGAGCTTTCCCAGATATTAATGCAGTTTTCTTATCTGTAGCTATAGCATCTTCACTAGGCACTGTAACCTGATATCTATTCCTATCAGTTCTTCTAGCAACCTGAACACTAGATGTATTCATATTAGCTCCATATCCTGTTGAAGAAAATGAAAAAATCCCTATTATAATGAATAAGCTAGCTATGATTTTTTTCCACATATTCTCAACCCTCCTTCTCTATTATATTTCAAGTCAATTACATTATATATAAGATATATTACAAAATTGTTACAATCTAATTAAGATTAAGTGACACATCCGCAACTACAGGTAATATAATATCTACTTCTGTACCAACTTTATACTGAGATTTAAGTATTATATCACCATTATGAGCTTCTACTATCTGTTTTGCAATGGAAAGCCCTAGACCTGTACCACCTAATTCTCTACTCCTCCCCTTGTCAACTCTATAAAATCTTTCGAAAATCCTATCTTTATCTTCTTCTGGTATACCTATTCCATTATCCTTTATCTTGATAACAACCTTATCGTCTTCACTTCTAGCAATTATATCTATATTCCCATTTTGGGGAGTATATTTAATTGCATTAGATAGTATATTTAATATTACTTGTTCCATACCATCTTTATCAATAACAATATCTGGAATATCTTCTTCAATATCTATATGAAAAGTTTGTCTTTTTTCTTTAAAAGCAAACTCCAATTTTAAACAAGAATCTTGGATTAGTTTTTCTACAGAATATTCTACTTTATTCCATTTTGTTTTATTATAATCTAAATTTGAAAGTTGGAGTAAATTTCTAACTATCCTTGCCATTCTATCACATTCATCATCTATAACAGACAGAAATTTATAAGAAAGTTCCTTATCTATATCCTTGTAGTCCATAAGGGTTTCTGTATAGCTTTTGATAGTGGTTATTGGAGTTTTTAATTCATGGGATACATTTGCAACAAATTCCTTTCTCATATTATCTAATTTATGCTGCTCCGTTATATCTTGAAACACAATTATTATGCCTCCAATATGACCTTTTTCATTTCGAAAGGGTGCGTATCTGGTCTTATATACTACCGATTTTATCTCGACTATATCATCTCCCTCTAATGTATCCACATCATCATAATCTATGTTTGTTAAATTAATGTTCTCAATGGGAAAAATCTTTCGGCTTATTAATTCTTCATTTATGGTATCTTCCAAATCCAATATATCCACTGCTATAGGATTAGCATGGATTATGTAACCATTTAAATCTATTGCTATAACTCCATCAGCCATATAATTAAATATGGTGTCTAGCTTACTCCTTTCCAAATCCATCTCCTGGATAGTCTCTTTCAATTTTAATGTCAAATAATTAAACATACTAGCAAGCTGTCCTATTTCATCATCTGATTTTACTTCAACAAATTGATTAAAATCACCTTTAGCCATTCTTTCAGCTTTCTTAGTCACATCTCTAATGGGTTCTGTGATACTACTTGCTATTAAAAAACCCAATATTACAGTTATTACTAATGCCAGCATAGTAGCACTGGTCAATATTTTCTTGGACTCATCCAAAGTAGTATATACATCCTGCAAATCAGAGGTCATATAAAAGACACCTTTTACTTGACCTACCTCATTTATAACTGGATAAGCAAGATGCTTAAATACAACTTCCTCATTAAAATCTTTTTTTATACCTTCACTTTTACTTCCTTCATAGGCTGATAGTATTAAAGTAGGATCCAAATATTTATATGTTAATGCGTTTTGACCTACTATTTTCTCCTGATTTTTCGACGAAGTGGCTATTATCCTATATATTTCTTCTTCATATATAATGTATAAAGTCTCAGTCCCATCAAATCTCCATTCATTTAACATATCTTGGATCTCTTCACTAACTTCAATCCAATTATCCTTTGATAAATAACTAGAGGTGCTTATTATAGATTCAATCTGTTTAGTCATTAGATTAGTTCTATTTTCTAACTGTTGTGTTTCAAATCTCTGTACAATAAAAACTCCCACGATTACCATAGCAATAAATACCAACAGAAAATATACTATGATAAACTTCCATCTTATGCTAGTAAACATGAGTTAGCCCCTCCTGAAATAATATCCTACTCCTCTTTTTGTTAATATATATTTAAATTCTCCATCTTCATCTTCTATTTTTTCTCTCAATCTTCTAACTGTAACATCTACTGTTCTTATATCTCCATAATATTCATATCCCCATACTTCTTCTAATAATTGTTCTCTGGTAAATACTTGTTCAGCGCTAGATGCTAAAAATTTTAACAATTCAAATTCCCTAAGAGTAAGATCTATAACTTGTCCTCTCTTTTTCACCTCATATTTGTTTAAATCAATGATTAAATCCCCTGCTACTAATATATCTTCATTCCCTAAATCACCATTAGAAAACTCTACCCTTCTAAGATTAGCTTTAACTCGTGCCACCAATTCTCTCATACTAAAAGGTTTAGTGATGTAATCATCTGCCCCTAACTCTAATCCCAATACCTTATCTACTTCCTCTTCTTTAGCAGTTAACATAAGTACGGGAATTTTAAATTCCCTTCTAATTTCTCTCAATACTTGAAAACCATCTTTTTTGGGCAACATAATATCTAAAAGAACCAAATCTGGTAATACTTTATAAACTTTTTCTATTGCTTCTTCTCCATCATAGGCTAAATCAACTATATAACCTTCTTTTTCTAAATTAAATTTGATTATGTCAGCAATAGATTTCTCATCATCTACTACTAGTATTTTCTTATCCATAATTATATCACTCCAAAATTGATAATTTAATATTCCATATCATCTAAGCTTAGCTTAAATACTCTTTTTAACGAAGTATTTACATTACTCCCTATGCCTAGATTATCTAATAATAAATTGATCTTGTCAAACCCAAACTGATCATTTAACTTATCAATCACCTCGTAAGATTTTCTATAAGCTGCTCCAATTTCTATTTCATCAAAATTATCGTTTAAATCCTTTAAACTGATATTAGAAATTTCTCCTATTCCTTTTTCCCATTCAAATCCAATGGTTTCTTTCTCTATAAATAAAGCTAATCCTTCAGTAAGCCATAGGGGATAATTGCCTCTGGTCTTTTCATCTACTATTAAATGAGTAAATTCATGTATCACAGGGGTAGTGTTTTTGTATTCTTGCTCTATATCATATCCTTTAATCCATAGATTAGGAGAGAGGAGATTTAATGTTCCACTATAATATACTCCTAAAGGTGGAGTATCGCCATTAAGTTTTACAGTACTCATTAACTCATCTTTATCTTCGTATATTATTATAGGGGTAATATCCTTAGGATAATAGTTAAAATACAGGCACACTTCATCATAGTATAGTTCAGCTATTTCTCCAGTTATTTCCCCAATATTTCTTTCTTGCTCTTTAAAATATATTTTAAAATGTCCAGTATCTATAATTTCATAATCTTTTAACGAATTTAGCAATTTGTTTTTTTCATATTGTTTCACTATGGGATATATAGAAATTTGTACATACTCTTTCAATATAAAAAAAGAAAAAAATCCAATAATCAATATGGAAGTATATAATAATATCTTTTTCAAGTTAGCACCCCCTTTTATAAATTATATGGTAAAATCTATCTATATACTATTGAAGTAAATATGTACTTGTTATATAATATTCTTATCAAGGGGGAGTAGCTTTACAAATAATCAGTCGTCAATACGGATAAATCCCGGCTGATTATCCTATGATTATAGGTAGCAAGACCTTTGTTTAAACTAATACGTTTAAACAAAGGTCTTTTTGCTACCATATTACATTTTAACAATTTTATATGCATTAATCAACGTTTTCCAAAACATAACAATCAAGTTTAAATCTTTTGCGTAGTGGAATAATAAAAATAAAATAGAAAGGAAGATCAAATATGGAATGGTACAAAAAAACTAAAGACGAAATACTATCTCAACTTCAAACTTCTATCGATGAAGGACTTACTCAAAATGAAGCAGAAGATCGTATAAAAAAATATGGTCCAAATGAGTTAAAAGAAGAAGATAGGAAAAGTTTTATATCTAAATTAATGGCTCAATTTAAGGATTTTTTAGTAATAATACTAATTATAGCAAGTATTATATCCTTTGCTGTAGGGGAAAGGGCAGATGCAATTGTAATACTAGCTATAGTGATTATCAATGCCTTATTGGGATTATATCAAGAAGGTAAAGCTGAAAAAGCTTTAGAAGCTTTAAAAAAGATGGCAGCCCCCAATGCAAAAGTTATAAGAGATGGTAATGTTACTACAGTACCTGCAAATTCTTTAGTACCAGGAGATATAGTACTACTAGAATCTGGGGATATAGTTCCTGCTGATTTAAGATTAGTACAAAGTTCCAATTTAAAGATTGAAGAAGCATCATTAACTGGTGAATCAGTCCCTGTAGAAAAAGATAGTAATGCCATATTTGAAAAAGATGTTGCCCTAGGAGACAGGACAAATATGGCCTTTATGAGTACCATTGTTACCTATGGTAGAGGAAAAGGAATAGTGGTAAGTACAGGTCATGACACAGAAATAGGAAAAATAGCTACAATGATTCAAACTTTCGATGAAGATCCTACACCTTTACAGAAAAATTTAAATAAACTAGGTAAGTATCTAGGTATAGCCTGTATAATTGTATGTATTCTTGTGTTTGCCTTAGGTATATTTCAAGGTAGGGATTTACTGGAGATGTTTATGGTAGCTATTAGCCTTGCTGTAGCTGCAATACCAGAGGGATTACCTGCTATAGTTACTATTGTACTTGCTTTAGGAATGAATCGAATGGTTAAACGAAATGCTATTGTAAAAAAATTACTTGCTGTTGAAACTTTAGGTTGTACTACTGTTATCTGCTCTGATAAAACAGGAACCCTAACCCAAAATGAAATGACCGTAGTTAAAGCTTATACTGATGGAAAAGTATTTGATGTAACGGGAACTGGATATGAACCTGAAGGAAATTTTAGAATTGATGGAAATCCAGTTGAACCTAAAGATATAATTGGTCTAAATACGCTAATTACTATTGGCGCTTTATGTAATGATGCAACTTTAGAAAAAAACCATGAAGGCTATAGAATTTTAGGAGATCCTACTGAAGGAGCTTTAATTACATTAGCTGGAAAAGGAGATATATATAAAGATGAAATAAATAAGAGATTCCCACGAATTGACGAAATTCCTTTTGATTCAGGAAGAAAAATGATGACTACATTTCATAAAAATTATATCCCTAATAGGATAGTCTCTTTTACTAAAGGTGCACCAGATATAATAATTAGTAGATGTAATGCTATATATCTTAATGGAGAAATAAAACCATTAACAAATAAATTAAGAGAAGAAATATTGAATATAAATAACCAGTTTTCAAAAAAAGCCTTGAGAGTTCTAGCTTTCGCTTTTAAAGAGCATGATGAATTGCCTGATAATATTACATGGGAAACAATAGAAAATAAAATGGTATTTGCTGGCCTCGTTGGTATGATAGACCCACCAAGAGAAGAAGCTAAAGAAGCTATAAAGCTTTGCAAAAAAGCAGGAATTAAAACTATCATGATTACTGGGGATTATAAAGAAACTGCTTTTGCTATTGCAAAGGAATTAGGCATTGCAAAGCAAGAAGATGAAGCTATTATGGGTAAAGAATTAGATAATATCTCTGATGAAGAACTAAAAGAACTGGTAAAACACAAAAGGGTATATGCCAGAGTATCGCCAGAACACAAAGTAAGGATAATTTCCGCATTAAAAGCTAATGGAGAAATTGCAGCTATGACTGGAGACGGAGTTAACGATGCTTTAGCTTTAAAAAGAGCAGATATAGGCGTAGCAATGGGAATTACCGGTACTGATGTAGCAAAAAATACTGCTGAAGTAATATTAACTGATGACAACTTTGCTAGTATTGTAGCAGCTGTAGAAGAGGGTAGGATAATATACAGTAATATTAAAAAATTTGTTTTTTTCTTATTATCCTGTAATATAGGAGAAATATTGATTGTATTTCTTAGTATATTGTTTAATTTACCTGTTCCCCTTATACCTATACAATTACTCTGGTTAAATCTAGTAACAGATAGTTTTCCTGCTTTAGCACTAGGTGTTGAAAAAGGAGATCCAGAAATAATGGAAATCCCTCCTAGAGATCCAGAAGAATCTATATTGGATAAAGGAATGGTTAGAGCTATCATATTTCAAAGTAGTGCTATCGCTATAGGCTCACTGTTAGCTTACAAATGGGGATTAAAAACTTACGGTACTCAAAACCTTACAATACCTAGAACTATAACCTTTGCAACTTTAATTACAGCAGAATTATTAAGAGCTTATTCTAGTAGATCGGAAAAACATACTATATTTGAAATAGGTGTATTTTCTAATAGAACTCTGACCTATGCTACTATTGTTTCTTTTGCATTACTAATTGCAGTAGTATACTTGCCTATTTTGCAACCTATATTTGAAACTTATCCATTAGGTTTTTTAGATTGGCAAATAGTTATTCTACATTCATTCATTCCTCTTGCGGTAGGTGAAATATATAAATTGTTTATAAGGAAAAGATAAAAAAGCCCTAGGGCTTTTTTATCTTTGGGCACTTTTTTAGAATTTAATGCATAGAATAAAACAAGGAAGGTGGTTTTATGAGAAATATGAATAATTCTAAAATATGCCCAATACTCAGTGCTAAGATTATGTCCCAGTCACAAGAGGAATTGCCTGTAATAGTCCAATTAGCCTATAAAGATAGTAAATTAATAGATGGGATTAAAAATTTATCTACAAGAATAAAATCTAATCTACCATTGATTAATGGAGTTGCGTGCAACTTAACAACTAATATGATTTACAAATTGTCTAATAGTCCTGAAATACAATATATTAGCTTTGATTCCAAAGTATATACTCAATTAGATATAGCTATTCCCACAATAGAAGGAAGCATCCCTATTGATATGGGATATAAAGGAGAAGGCATCACTACTGCTGTTATAGATACAGGAATAGTGCTCCATCAAGATTTAGTAAGACCAAATAATCGTATTATTGACTTTGTTGATTTTATAAACAATAAATCTACCCCCTATGATGATAATGGTCATGGAACCCATGTAGCTGGAATTATTGCTGGAAATGGATATTCTTCTAGGGGTAAATATACTGGTATAGCTCCCGAATCCAATATATTAGCTATAAAAGCATTAGATAATGAAGGCAGTGGAAATACTTCTACTATTATTAAGGCCATATCCTATGTTATAGAAACCAAAGATAAATATAATACAAAGATACTAAATCTATCTATTGGGAGCCCTGCCAACAACTCTTATAAAAAAGACCCTCTATGTAAAGCTGTAACAGAAGCTATAAACAGTGGAATCATAGTTGTAGTTGCTGCTGGTAACAATGGCCCTAATGAAAGAAGCATATTGTCTCCAGGCATTAATCCAAAGGCTATAACAGTAGGAGCTGTTGATGATAAAAGGACTATAAACCCAATGGATGATAGTATTGCCAGCTTTTCTAGTCGTGGCCCAACTAATGAAGGCCTTTTAAAACCTGATATAGTAGCTCCTGGAGTAAATATAAATTCCTTATCAAGCACAAAATTAGACGGTTATTCCCCTTTAAGTGGCACTTCCATGGCTTCACCACTAGTATCTGGTACAGTGGCATTATTGCTAAACAAATATGGTGATCTTAAACCTGAAGAAGTGAAGAAAAAATTATTAGGTTCATGTGTTGATCTTAATGATTCTAGAGAAACACAAGGTGCAGGTATGCTAAACTTAAAACTATTATTTGCTGAAGATAATAATCCTTATGAAAATGGAAGATTCCCAAAACATACAGATTTAAAAGAAGATTTTTTTGAAAATATCATCATATTATTAATCGTCCTATTTTTACTCGATAGTCCTCGCCATTAGTTTCTAATTAAAAAAGAGGAAGAAAGTCTTCCTCTTTATCTCACATAATTTGCTGGATTTTGATTTCTACCATTTCTTAATATTTCAAAATGCAGATGAGAACCAGTAGATCTACCAGTATTCCCTACTTTAGCTATAACCTGACCTTTATAAACTCTTTCTCCAACTTTAACATTTATACTACTACAATGTCCATATCTAGTAACATAACCGTTGCCATGATCTATCTCCACTAGATTGCCATATGCACCTCTTCTCCCAGCAAACACAACTTTACCACCATCAGCAGCCTTAATAGGAGTTCCTATGCTAGCAGAAATATCTAAGCCTCTATGCATACGACCATTTCTCATTCCATATCTTGAACTTATAGAACCTCTAGTGGGCATGAGAAATGCACCAGTAGCTACAGTTTTAGGTACTTCCTTTGTACCCTTCACTACTAACTCATTAACAGGCTTTTCTAAAATTTTTTCTTCTAATATCTCTTTATCTACAATTACTCCATTATGTCTTACTACTTTTGCAAATATTTCCTTTTCCCCTTGAGAACCTTTAACCTTTACCTTTTTCTCTGTCTTATACATATTGTTATCATGTTCAATTTTTACTTCATAATCAATTTTTTCCTTATACTTAACTTCCTCAATAGTTGCCACTGTTACCATTGACTTAGGTACTAGCAATTTTATTTCGTCACCTATCTGTAATTCATCTGGATTTTTATCTGGATTAGCTTCTATTAAATTTTCTACAGGTATATCATAAATTTTTGATATAGTCCAAAGACTTTCCCCTACCTCAACAATATGAGTTCTTATCTCTTCTGTTCCTGTTTGAATATATTTCAGGAGATCATCTTTGTCCATTAACTTATTTAAAGGTATATTCCTTTTTTCAACTTTTATGTCCTCAACAAATTTGACTTCCTTTATATCTCCATCAATTTTTTCATCTTCTGTATAGGAGGCTTTAATCTCTTCTAGTATTTCTTCTAAATCCTCCTTAGTCTTCGTAGCACCCACTTCTTTATTGTCTATTAACAACACATATCCACCGACTAAAAAAGTCATTCTAGATTTAATGTTTTCCCTTAGCTTATCGTTAGATACCAACATATTATCTTTAGCGTGGGTATCTTCAAAAGAAATATTTTTATTCAACACTATGTCTATATCATATGTACGCACTAATTCTTGTCTAATATCTTCTAATATATTTAGTACTTGTTCTTTATCCCTAACAATCCCTATCTTCTCATTCCCAAAGCTTACTATAAAAGCCCTAGTCCTTATCTCATTAACTTTGTATGCTATAAAAGATAAGCTAGCTATTACAATTAACATTATAATTATAAGCATTTTCTTAAAATTGAATCTGTCTCTAAATTCATTTGCTACGTTCTTTATTTCTTCAAGGGATACTTTTGTTTCTATGGGGGGGCTAGTGCTTCCCATTCCCATATGATTTTGTTCATCCATGGTTTTAGTACCTCCCTATTTTAAAATAGCCTTAAAACCATTTTTATTTTTTATTAAGACTTTTGTAACACTTTTGTAACCATTTTGCAATTACTAGAAATAATTATAACACAGCATAAATTTTTTTCAACAACTTAAGCCTGTCTATTTTATTATATTCAATTTTTCTGTTTATATACCTTCCTGAAAAAGTCTCATGATTTCAATGGGTTTAGCTAGTTATTTCATTCTATTTTTTAGCTAATAATAAAATATTAAGATTTGTTAATATTTTATTATTAGCTCTATCTGAAAACTATTTAGTATTTATCTTCACTATATGGATATACTTCTAATATATAGATATAAGTCATAATATTTACTATAGAAAGTAAGCAGGAGGTTTGATATGACAGGTATTGTTTGTAAAGATTATGTAAATATAAAATCGCCTTATGCTATTATGAATATATCTAAAAGCATATTTGAACATCTATATTCAAGTATTGAAACCTATCAGGAACTAATCATATTATGTATAGGTACTGATAGATCTACTGGAGATTCCCTTGGCCCAATTGTAGGATATAAATTAAAACCTTATATATCTTCCTATGAAAAAGTCCATCTTTTGGGAACTTTAGACCAACCAGTTCATGCAAAAAATTTAGAGGATACTATCAATAAAATAAATTCAACCTATAGGAATCCCTTCATTTTAGCCATAGATGCATCTTTGGGAAGTTTTAATAAAATAGGGTATGTAAACATTAACAAAGGTCCATTGAAACCAGGTTTAGGTGTTAATAAAAACCTCCCCTCTATTGGGGATATAAGTATTACAGGAATCGTAAATGTTGGAGGTATAATGGAATATATGGTATTACAAAATACTAGATTAGGTTTAGTCATGAATATGGCAGAGATTATTGCTAAAAGTATAAATATAGCCCTATTTAAACTCTATTATAAGGATAAAGACAATATGAGTAGCCCTTAGGGCTACTCATATTGTTAGCAAAATACAGTTAATCTCTTATCTCCTACTTTAAATAAAGTTTCCTTTTCATTATCATATATTTCTCCATCTATATTTAAATAAGTTTTATCTTCTGTTACAATTTTTATCTTCTTAGCTTTAAATATCTCCACATCTTTTCTAAACTTAATATGTTTGCCTTTAAATATTGAAGGAAATAGAAATAATAACTTTATTTTAGAAGCTTTATTAATAACACATACATGAAAATACCCATCCTCTGCAATAGCCATAGGCAATATTTTCAAACCACCACCATAATACTTTCCATTTCCCACAGCTATTAAAAATATATTCTTATCCATAGATACATCATCTATTTCTAACTGAACCCTTTTATCTTTAAAATTAAATAGTGTACTTAATACTCCAATAACATAGGCGATTCTAGATCTTATTCTTATTTTTATCTTCTCAGTATTTTTAACTACTTCTGAATCCAATCCAATACTAGCAATATTCAAAAATGGATTATTATTTACAAAGCCAATATCTATTTGTTTTTTATTCCCTTTAATAATAATATCCATAGCTTCTATAGGGTCAAAAGGAATATTAAGTGTTCTTGCTAAATCATTTCCAGTACCACTTGGAATTATTCCTAAAGTGCCTTTTCCAGATTCCAATATACCTATAGCAACTTCATTTATTGTACCATCTCCACCTACAGCAACTATAGTAGTGTAACCTTTTTCTATAGCTTGTTTAGATATAATAGTAGCTTCTTTAGGCCTACTAGTCAGCACTATATCGTATATTTTACCTGTTTTAACCATATACTTATCTATTACAGGTAAGAGTTTTTTAGCTTTTCCCCCACCTGCTACTGGATTTATTATAAAAAGTATTCTATCCACATAGTTCCTCCTATCTAAATAGATTTTGCATAATCTTCCCCTTTAATTGCTCTATCTATAGCTTGTATCTCCTCAGCAGATAATGGATATATTGATTTTCCATCTTTTATTGGCTTTGCATAACAAGTAGAATGTTCTCGGCCATAAATACTCGTGAGTATAAAACCATTTAAAAAATTATCCAAAAATGCTATGGAAAAACTAAGCTCTGAACCCATATCACCAAAAGCATTATACCTCACAAAACCTACTTTTTGAATTGCAAAAGTAAGTTTCATTTCTAAACTGTCTAATTCCTTATTTAGATTAGTAATTTCCCTTTTTAGCTCATCTATTTCAGAGCTATTTTTTATTAGAAGATCTTCAATATCTATTCCATCATAACCTCTCACCAACTGATTATATCTATCCTTTAATTTTGAAATTCTAATTTCAGCAATCAGATATAAAGCCAATAACACTAGGAAAGCTACCAATAAACCTAATATGATTTCAATATTATATATTCTAACTAATTCTCGTGCTTGATCCATCTGTATTTCCCCTTTCTTAAATTTCCTTGGATATTTCTCTGATAGCTTTTATCCCTTTTTCTATTTCATCATGGGTATTATAAAAACCAAAACTAAACCTTACAACACCTTGTTCAAAGGTTCCTATGGTTTTGTGGGCAAGAGGAGCACAATGCAATCCTGGTCTTACACATATATTATAATATTCATCTAATATAAAGCTAACTTCTGAAGAATCCTCATATCCAATATTAATCGGTACTACAGCTCCTTGCTCGTTTATGTTTAATGGACCATATACCTTTACCCCATCTATCTTTAAAGCTTCTTCAATGAAATGTTTAGTCAATTCTTCTTCATACTTTCTAATATTTTCTACCCCTTCTTGTAAAATATATTTAATACCTGCTCCTAATCCGACTATTCCTGGACCATTAGGAGTTCCACTTTCATATTTATCTGGCCTAACCTCTGGCTGTTCCAATAGATGAGATATACTACCAGTACCTCCTTGTTTTAACTCCTTTACATCCAAATCCTCCCTTATGTATAGACCCCCTGTTCCTTGAGGACCAAGTAAGCTCTTATGTCCAGGGAAAGCTAATATATCTATATTCATTTTTTTTACATCTATATCATATATTCCAGCTGATTGAGCTGCATCTACTAAATAATATACACCATTTTCCTTAGCAATTTTTCCAATTCTTTCTATGGGCATAATAGTTCCAGTTAAATTGGACACATGGGTAGTTATTATTAACTTAGTGTTTTTTTTGATGCTTTTTTCAATATCCTCAGGATTGATTCTACCCTTTGAATCCCCTTTGACTATAGTAACTTCTACCCCTTCTTTTTTTAAATCCATCAAAGGCCTCAAAACTGAATTATGTTCCATAGAGGTAGTAATTACATGATCTCCTTTCTTTAATATACCTTTAATTCCAATATTTAAGCTCTCTGTACAATTAAAAGTAAATACAATATTCATAGGATTATCTATATTAAATAGTTTGGAAATCAATTCCCTAGTTTTAAATATTTCTCTCCCAAGTTTCAATGCTAGTTTATGTCCAGATCTACCAGGATTTGCACCATATTCTTTCATAGCTTTCAAAATAGAATCATAAACTATATTTGGTTTAGGAAAAGATGTAGCGGCATTGTCAAAATAAATCATACTAGCACCTCCAATATTTTATAATATAATTATAGCACATTAATTAAACTATTTATCCTATATTTAATTCTATATTTACATATAATTAAAAAGAAGCTCGTAACTGAGCTTCTCTTTATCCTAATCTTTCATATACAATCTTCATCAATTCTTCTTTTAATTGAGTTCCTTCTTTCAATAAAGTGTTTACTTTTTCTTCCATCTCTCTTCTGTATTTCTCATCTTTTATACTAAGTAGATTAATCTTAACATTTAGCAAAGCTCCCTCAAGCCCAGTAGCTGCTAAAAGAGCACCTACTCCCACATCGGTAATAGCATTAACATTGCCATGATGTGCAAATACCTTTTGTAGTTTCAGTACATTGAAACATTCCTCAGCACATCTATAGGGCACTTCTAAGGCTTTCTTATAACCTTCTTGAATAGCAGCACTTCTTTTTGCTTTTTCTTCTTCTGTTTCTTTAGGCATTTTAAAAGCTTCCATTACTCCATCAAAAGCTTTTGTATCCTCATCTACAATTTTAATTAGCTCTTCTATACTCTTTTGTAATTTCTCAAAATTAGCGTCCACTTCCTTTTTCGTTTCATCATCTAACTCTTCATAAATCTTTCTGCCAATTGTCAAATTACCTACCATAGATGTAAGAGCTGCTCCTAAACTACCAGCTAATGCAGCAACACTTCCCCCTCCTGGAGTAGGCTCCTTAGATGCTACTTGAAGAACATAATCCTTTACCGTTTTGTTTATTAACATTTAATCACCACCGTTTAATTATTATAAATATTTTACTAGCCTCAAGACTTGATAAGGTCTTGTCTAATCCAGTTTAATTATATTATATACAAACATTTATATCAAGGAAAGTGTTTTTACTTAGCCAATTATTTATTTGGATACATTTAAAAAATTATTTTCAAAATCTTTTAAAGTAACAAATACTTGTGGAGAAAGTATTAATAAACCAACAATATTAGGCAATACCATAAGACCATTAAATAAATCAGCTATGTCCCAAACAAGATCTACATCTAATAAGGAACCTAGTAATATAAATAATAAAACTAAAACCCTATAGTATTTGATACCTTTTTTTCCAAATAAATATTTTATATTGGATTCACCAAAATAATACCATCCTATAATAGTGGAAAAAGCAAAGAAAAATAAACAAATAGCAATAAACTTAGTGCCAAAATTACCAAGACCAATAGTATAAGCAAATTGAGTCATAGCAATACCTGTTAATCCTTGATCATAAGCACCAGTCATAATATTTATTAAAGCTGTAATAGTGCATATAATCAATGTATCAAATATGACTCCAAATATAGCAACTAAGCCTTGTTCTGCAGGATGTTTTACCTTTGCTACTGCATGTGCATGGGGTGTAGATCCCATTCCAGCTTCATTGGAAAATAATCCCCTAGATATACCATATCGTATTGTCTCTTTTACTTTAACTCCTAAAACTCCTCCTACTGCTGCTTGAGGTGTAAAAGCTGAAGTAAATATAAATTTAAAAGCGGGTATTATTTGAGAATAATTTAATAATAATATTATTATACTTCCTATTATATATAAAATGGCCATTATAGGTACTATTAATTCCGTAAAAGATGCTATTCTGCTAATTCCTCCAATAAGTATTAACCCAGCTATAATAGCTGTAATTACTCCCCCAATCCAACTTGGTATGTTAAACGCTGAGTTTAAAGCTATAGCTATAGAGTTAGATTGAACCATATTGCCTACGAATCCCAAAGCTACAATTATGGTAACTGCAAAAAAACCTGCTAAAAAATTACTATTCACACCTTTCTTCAAATAATAAGCTGGCCCTCCTACAACTTCACCGTCAATCCTATCTACATATTTTTGTGCTAAAACTGCTTCTCCAAATATAGTACCCATCCCAAAAAAAGCACTAACCCACATCCAAAATATTGCTCCCGGGCCACCAGATGCTATAGCAGTTGCAACTCCTGCTAAATTCCCAGTACCAACTTGAGCAGCTAGTGCAGTTGCTAAAGCTTGAAAAGATGTCATACCATCTGCATCTGCTTTGTCACTTTTTTTAAATATTTTCCCAAATACATATTGATTGATTGTCCCTATGCGTCGTACTTGAACAAACTTCAGCCTAAAAGAATAATACAGTCCTGTGCCTAATAATAAAAATATTAAAAGATTATCCCATAGTAGCCAGTTTAGTTTATCTACTATATCTAGTAATTTAACATTCATACTTATCCTCCTTTAAAACAAATTTAAACTCCAATTTATTATGTGCATTTACTTTTTTTAAATACTTCAATAAAAAAACCGACAAATCCGTCGGTTTTATATATGGGATATTAAAATAATATAAATAAGTAAGTAATGTAAGCACCTAGTAATATTAACCCTGTAAGCCTTCCTATTTTTTTATTTAACAACCCTACTAACACAAACAAAAAAGACACCAACATAGCCATAGGAATGTCAGTAAATAATGTATGCCCTGTAACTATTAGACCTTTATCGCTTACCAGTGTAGAGATTCCTACTACAATAGATATATTTATTATATTTGCACCTAATATATTGCCCAATGAAATATTTTGTTGCCCTTTCAATATGGCTACTATTGAAGTTACAAATTCAGGTATTGAAGTACCTATAGCTAGCAAAGTTAAACTTACCACTTGTTTTGGAATCCTTAAAGCCTTTGCAATTTCTACACCACTGTCAACTAGAATATGTGCTCCATATATAATTAATAGTATTCCTACTATAAACTTAACTCCATTTTTAATTAAATCCTTTTTGCAAATATATTTACCTTTGTTTTTACTCCTATATGTACTCTCTCGTCTATGCTCTAATATGTTTAAAAATACAAAGAAAATTTGTAATAATACCAATAAATACCCTTCTTTAAAAGTTATAAATCCATCTTTACTAAATAGAAAAAATATACATAGATAACCTATCATCATTATACCTTTTATCCCAAAGAATTTATCTTTAATTTTTATTGGTCTTATTAATGAACATATCCCTATTATAAAAGCTATATTACAAATATAAGATCCTATTGCATTACCAATAGCCATTTCAGAAAAACCTTCATTACTAGCAACAGTAGATACAAAAAACTCTGGCAAAGTTGTTGCCATACTTACAATAGTTGCACCTATAATACCCGATGAAATACCAGTTTTTTCAGCTATCCATATAGCAGCATCTACAAATAAATCTCCACCTTTTACAGTCATAATCAACCCAATAGCAAAAAATAATATCACTAGACTAATCTCCATACTCCCCTCCCAAATTATTATTTCATACCTACTATATTTATATATGAATAATTCCCTTATTATTACACATGATTAAGTAACCATAACCATAGTAGGGAATAAGATAATAATAGTTATATCAAAAGGAGTGCTTTAGATGGAAACAATATTATTAGTTCTTGCTTTGTCTATAGATGCATTTGTTGCTAGTATTGCTTATGGTGCTAATAAAATAAAGATCCCAGTTAAATCCATTATATTTATCGATGTTGTTTGTGCAGTATTTTTAACCTTTTCGATTTTTTTAGCTACAGCATTAAAAAAAGTACTTCCTTCTAATTCAACTTCTATAATTAGCTTTATAATACTCATAATACTGGGAATATATTATTTATTTGAAAGCATTGTAAAAAAGCATTTAGAAAAAAAATCCTCTACAATCACACATGTGAAATTAAAATTACTCAATATATGGTTAGTTATAGATATCTATATAGACGAAACTCGAGCAGATTTTGACAATTCTAAAACTATTAATCTTAAGGAAGCTTTGTATTTAGCTATTGCTTTATCCATAGATTCTATAGCAATAGGATTTGGAACAGGAATTGGAAATATCAATTATTTTACCGTAATACTTTTATCCCTAATGTGGAATATAATAGCCATATGGGGGGGCTTGCTTTTAGGAAGGAAATTTGTTGAAAAGACAAATATAAATTTATCCTGGCTATCAGGTATATTGTTAATTATATTAGCCTTTTTAAAATTGAAATAATATTTAAACCAACCTGTACAGGTTGGTTTAAATATACATAATGCCATCTAATACTATTTTAGCCTTGCCACCTATCTTTACACTATAACCTCCATCCTTCTCATCTATTTTACAATAAATATAGCTTGGTCTATTCATAGCTTCTCCTTGTATTGATATAATTTCATTCCCATATAAATATCCCCTACTCTTTAGGAAATATATTAATCCGCCATTAGATGTGCCTGTAGCTGCCTCTTCATTTATACCAACGGCAGGTGCAAAATTTCTAGTGTATACTCTGGTGAAATTAGCTCCAGGTATATAAAAAGCATGCACTCCAATAACTTCTAAAACATTAGAAACTTCTTTAAGTTTATTAAAATCTACCTCTAAATTATCTAATATCTCCTTACTATTTATAGGTAAAAAAATATCCTTCAACCCCGTAGAAATAATTGTTGGTTTTATGTATTCATCCCCTATGCCTAGACTATCTATTCCTATATTAAAACACTCTAATAATTGTTCCATATATTTAACTTCACCAAAATCCTTCGGTGGTGCTTGTTCCATCAATATTTTATTTACCTTACCGTCACAAAAATATATTTCCACACTAAGTTTTCCTGCTTTTGTGTTTTGATAGATTTCTTTAATGCCATTTTTTATAGAAGGTATGTAGTTTTTAAGTGCTAACACATAAAAAGCGCCAATAGTTCCATGGCCACAAAGATCTACTTCATGAGTAGGTGTAAAAAACCTTACTTCATAACTTTCTTCATCTAAGGGAAACATAAAAACAGTTTCTGAAAGATTCATCTCTCTAGCAATATTTTGCATATCTTCATTAGACAATCCCCTTGCATCTGGTACCACAGCTGCTGGATTTCCACCAAATGGCTTTGATGAAAAAACATCTACTTGATAAATGTCTATCTTCATTTTACTCACCTCATACCCATGTGTTTCACGTGAAACATTTAGTTTGTTATTATATCTAAAATCCTCTCTAAATCCTCCTCACTATAAAATTCAATTTCTATTTTACCACCACCTTTTTTAGAGATAAGTTTAACCTTTGTCCCTAAAGCACTCATTAAGTTTTCCTCTATCTCTTTTACAAAAGGATCTGTTTTTATGGTTTTTCCCCTACTTTTCTTTTTGGCTTTATTCTTAGCTATTTTTTCAGTTTCTCTAACATTTATTTTGTCATTCATTATAGATTCAGCAAATCTTAATTGTTCTTCTTTATCATCTATTGAAAGCAACGCTCTTCCATGTCCACTACTAAGTTTACCTTCGGCAATATATTCTAGTATTTTATCATCTAGATTTAATAATCTAATTGAATTTGCTATATAGGATCTGCTTTTCCCGATTGCTTTTCCTAACTCCTCTTGAGTCAAATTATAATCTTCAAGCAATCCTTTAAAAGCATAAGCTTCTTCAATAGGGTTTAAATCTTCCCTCTGTATGTTTTCTATTAATGCCAATTTCATTGCATCCTTATCGCTAACTTCTTTTATTATACAAGGTATCTCCTGTAATTTTGCTTCCTTAGCTGCTCTCCATCTACGTTCTCCAGCTATTATTTCATATTTGTTTTCCTTTTTACGGACTACTATGGGTTGAATAATACCATATTGGATTATAGAATTCTTAAGTTCCTCTAAGGATTTCTTTTCAAATTCCTGCCTAGGCTGGCGTTGATTAGGTTCTATCAAATCTATTTCAATATTAATAATAGATTCATCTTCTGATTTTTCACTAAATAAATCTGTTATTGGTTCATCGGGAATCAAAGCCGCAAGTCCTTTACCAAGACCTCTTTTTTTTGTAACCAATTAAAACCCCTCCTCTTGTAAATACAAAAACTCTTCTGCTAACTCAACATAAGCCTCTGCACCTCTAGATTTAGGATCATAATCTATTATAGATAAACCATAGCTAGGTGCTTCAGCTAATCTTACATTTCTTGGTATAATAGAGGTATATACTTTTCCTTTGAAATACTTTTTTACTTCATCTACCACTTGGATGGATAAATTAGTTCTACCGTCAAACATACTGAGAACAACACCTTCTATCTCTAATTCTGGGTTTAAACTTCTCTTTACTAACATGATTGTATCCATCAATTGACTAACCCCTTCTAAAGCATAATATTCACATTGTATTGGAATTAGAACGCTGTGAGAAGCAGATAATCCATTGATACTCAATAAGCCCAAAGAAGGAGGACAGTCGATAAAAATATAATCATAAAGCTTTTCTACTGCTCTTATAGATTGCTTTAAAGCCAGTTCTCTACCAGGTATTTCTATTAATTCTATTTCTGCACCAGCTAATTCCACATTAGATGGCACTATATCCACATTTTTTGCCGTTGTATTTTGGATTATTCCCTCTACAGGCGTGCCGTTTATCAATGCATCATAAGTAGATAATTTTAATTGTTTTTTGTCAATACCTAGTCCACTAGTAGCATTTCCTTGAGGATCTACATCTACTACCAATACCTTAAAATCTTTTTTCCCCAAAGCAGCAGCTAAATTAATTACAGTTGTTGTTTTGCCCACCCCACCTTTTTGATTAAAAATAGTAACTATCCGTGCCATATTTTACACTCCTATAATGTTTGTTTAATATATAATATCATAATTAGAGACATAAAATAAGATTTTTATTAATTTTTTCTCTTTTAAATAAATTAAGACAGACTTAAGTCTGTCTTAATTGTTTCACGTGAAACATTTTTAATAATTAGAATAACTATTTAACCTTCTGTAAAAACATAGTTTTTGATAAAATATCACCTACTCACGACTAAAATCACAAGTATGTGTGGCATTTTAACAATTAATTTTTAGGAATTTTAATAGTAACTTCTACAAAATCCCCTCTATCTTCTTCTAAATATTCTGCATTTATCCCACTTTGTTTTATAGCGGTATAAGCATTTTTAATAGTATTTAAATATATCCTAGTACTAATCAATCCTTTTATATTAGGCTTATCCTTTTTTGTTTCATCTTTTACTTCTTTTTTTATTAATTCATCTAGTATATCATTAACCAAGTTTTCCGTTTTACTTACATTAAATTCATTCTTTATTACTTTATCTAATACCTCTCGTTTTAATTGTTCATCAGGTAATTTTAGCAAAGCTCGTCCATGTCTTTCCGTAAGATCATGTTCAATTAAATCCTTTTGAATATCTTCTGGTAACTTCAATAGTCTTAATTTATTTGCAATAGTAGACTGGCTTTTCCCTAATTTTTCAGCTAACTGTTGTTGGGTAAATCCATGATCTACAATTAAACTATTATACCCTTCCGCCTCCTCAATAAAGTTCAAATCCTCCCTTTGCAAATTTTCAATTAAAGCTACCATAGCAGACTCATTGTCTTTATAATCTACCACAATAGCAGGTATCTCCTCTAGTTCCGCTAACTCCGATGCCCTAAGTCTTCGTTCACCAGCAATCAATTCATAGCTCTCATCTTGAATTTTTCTAACACTTATAGGTTGGATTAAACCAAAAGATTTAATAGATTGGCTTAATTCTTCCAAAGCTTTTTTATTAAAATCCTTTCGTGGTTGATATGGATTTGGTCTAATGGATTCAATTGGAATATATTTTATTTCTGGCTGTTCATTTTTCATTACAATTCCACTCCCTAAAAAGATTATTAAATCTATTGCTATTATTCTATAAAAATAAATTATTTCCTTCTTATTACCCAAACTTTTTATAGACAAATTGTTTTAAATTACAAAGGATTTTTCTTAGGTTTTCCTCCACCTCTAGGATATTTTGTCGGAGTTTCTTTTATTTTCTCTATAATTATCAAACTATGGGTTATATCACTTTCAGGTAATGTAATAAGCTCTGTATCCTTTATTCTCCCCCCAAGAATTTTAATTCCTTTTTCTGCTTCCTCTAATTCTTCAGTAAAATCAGGGCCTTTCATAGAAATAAAATATCCTCCCACCTTAACAAAGGGTAGAGAATACTCAGATAAAGTGTTTAGTGAAGCCACAGCTCTAGATATTGCTATATCATACTTTTCCCTATGTTTCTTATTCCTACTTAATTCCTCAGCTCTACCATGTACAGCAATTATATTTTTTAAATTTAGTTGAGAAATTACCTCATCTAAAAATCTAATTCTCTTATTTAGACTATCTAATAAAACAATATTTAAATCCTTCCGAACAATTTTTAATGGAATTCCTGGAAATCCTCCTCCAGTTCCTATATCTATTACTTTAGCTCCTTTTTTAAATAATTTAACTTTAAGAGGAGTTAAGCTATCTATAAAATGTTTAATGTCTATTTCTTCGTCATCAGTTATAGAGGTTATATTTATCTTTTGATTCCAATCCTTTAAAATATTTTTGTATAATATGAATTCTTCTATTTGTCTATCAGTTAAATCAATATTTAATGTTTTAGCCCCTTTCACCAAAGTATTTACATTAACCATCTTTATCTCCTTTCAATTTTCTACGCTTTTGCTCCAAATAAATCAGTAACACATTTATATCAGCTGGAGAAACTCCAGATATTCTAGAAGCTTGACCTACAGAATCAGGTTTAATCTGATTTAATTTAGATTTTGCTTCGTTGCTTAATCCTTTTATTTCATTATAATCTTGATTTTCGTCTAATTTTTTATTCTCCAATTTTTTAAATTGCTCTATTTGTCCCATTTGTTTTTTAATATATCCTTCATACTTTATTTGTGTCTCCACTTGAAGCCTTATTTCTCTAGGTAATTCTTCCCGTTCTTCATCTAATTCCTTTAACATATTATAATCCAGTTCAGGTCTTTTTATTAAATCATATAAGCTAGATGTAGTTTTTAATGGAGTACTCCCAACTTTATTTAAAAAATCATTGGTTTTTTTGTTTGGTGTTACTTTAAAGGATTTTAATCTATTTAACTCTTCTTCTATCATTTTCTTTTTCTTAATAGTTTTTCTATATCTTTCTTCTGTTACAAGACCTATATCATATCCTTTTTGAGTCAATCTAAGATCTGCATTGTCCTGTCTTAAAGTTAATCTGTACTCAGCTCTAGAAGTCATCATCCTATAGGGTTCATTAGTACCTTTTGTTACTAAATCATCAATTAAAACCCCAATATAGGCTTCGGATCGATCCAATATAAAAGGCTCTTTACCTTTAATATTTAACACAGCATTTATACCTGCAATTAGGCCTTGAGCTGCTGCTTCTTCATATCCTGATGACCCATTGATTTGACCTGCAAAAAATAAATTTTTAATTTCTTTATGCTCCAATGTTCTCTTTAAAATCGTCGGATCTATACAATCATATTCAATTCCATAAGCAGGCCTCATAAATTGAACATTTTCTAAACCTATAATAGTTTTATACATTTCTAATTGAACCTCTACAGGTAAAGTTGAACTTGCTCCTTGAACATACATCTCCCTTGTATCTAGCCCTTCTGGTTCTATAAATATCTGATGTTTATCCTTATCTGAAAATCTAACCACCTTATCTTCAATAGATGGACAGTATCTAGGACCTATACCCTCTATTACACCTGAATACATAGGAGAACGATACAAGTTTTTTCTTATTATCTCATGGGTTGTTGGGGTAGTATAAGTTAGATAGCAAGGTACTTGTTCTATATCAAAAATTTTATCCATGTTTAAAAAAGAAAATGGTACTATTTCATCGTCTCCTGGTTGTATTTCCATCTTAGAATAGTCTATACTATCTCCATGAACTCTAGCAGGAGTTCCAGTTTTAAATCTCCTTAACTCTATACCTAGTTTTTTCAATGAATCAGAAAGATAGTTAGAAGGTGAAAGTCCCCCAGGACCACTGGAATAGCTAACTTCTCCCATAAATATAACACCTTTTAAATATGTTCCCGTAGCCAAAATAACAGCATCAGCATAATAAACTGCTCCAGTCCTAGTAACTATACCCTTTACTCTATTTTCTTCAACTAATATATCTACGACTTCCCCTTGTTGCAAAGTTAAATTTGGTTCTTTTTCCAATACTTTTTTCATCTCTATATGATATTTTCTCTTGTCTGCCTGAACCCTTAAAGAATGGACAGCAGGGCCTTTAGAAGTATTTAACATTCTACTCTGTATAAAAGATTTATCGATATTTAACGCCATCTCTCCTCCTAGAGCATCTATTTCCCTAACCAAATGGCCTTTACCTGTTCCACCTATATTGGGATTACATGGCATATCTGCTATAGAATCTAAGCTTATAGTTAATATCAAAGTCTTCATGCCCATTCTACTACTAGCTAAAGCAGCTTCGCAACCTGCATGACCAGCTCCAACTACTATGATATCATAATCTCCTCCATGAAATCTCTTTAAATCCAACATAATTCTACACCCCAATCATAAAACTATTTACCTATACAAAATTCAGAGAATATTTTATCCAATACATCTTCACCTACAGTATCGCCAGAAATCTCTCCTAAATTATCCCAACAATTCTTAATATCCACTTCTATACAATCTAAAGGCATATTTATTTTAATTCCTTTTAACCCATCTTCTATATTCTTCTTAGCCTTAACAAGTTGATCTTTATGCCTCATATTGGACACTATAATCTGATTACTTGTATCTACTTCACCAGTATAAAACATATTTTTTATAGTATCTATTAACTCATCTATACCTACCCCAGTAGCTATAGATGTAGTGATAATTTTTTTATCAGGTAATAAACATCTTATATGCTCCTCATCTAATTTAGCTGGTAAATCAGATTTGTTTAATAACACTATGCTTTTTTTACCCCTTACTATATCAATTATTTTTTTATCATCCTCAGATAATTCCTCCGAAACATCAAATAAGGCTATAATTAAATCAGCTTCCTCCACCATATCTTTAGCCCTATCTACTCCTATTTTTTCAACTATATCTTCAGTATCCCTTATGCCTGCTGTATCCACAATTTTTAAAGGTATACCATCTATATTTACATATTCTTCTATAATATCCCTTGTAGTTCCTGGAATATCAGTAACTATAGCTCTATTCTCATTTAATATAGCATTTAAAAGAGAAGACTTTCCCACATTAGGTTTTCCTAATATTACAGTATTTAAACCATCCCTTAATATCCTTCCCCTATCTACTGTGTTCAATAATTTATCAATTTTATCAAGGACTACTTTAGCATCCTTTTCCAAATCATCATAGGTTATATCTTCTATATCTTCCTCAGGAAAATCAATGGATACTTCAATATGAGCAATCATATTTAAAAGTATATCCCTTATGTTCTTTATCTCTTGAGATAACCTTCCTTCAAGTTGCCTTAAAGAAACATCAAAGGATTTATCCGTCTTTGCATTTATCATATCTATAACTGCTTCAGCTTGAGATAAATCTAATCTACCGTTTAAAAATGCCCTTTTAGTAAATTCACCTCTATCTGCCAATCTAGCTCCATTTTTTAAAATCAATTCTAATATTCTCCTTACAGATATAATTCCCCCATGACAATATATTTCAACCATATCTTCTCTAGTATAAGTATAAGGTTCTTTCATATACACAATCAATACTTCATCAATTATTTCATCTTTTTCTGGATCTATAATATTACCATATATTAGCTTTCTATTTTCTCCATCTTTTAAACTCTTAATATTTTTACCTTTAAATATTTTATCTCCAATATCTATAGAGTCTTTGCCACTCATCCTAACAATACCTATTCCTGATTCTCCAATAGCAGTAGAAATAGCTGCAATAGTATCAGTCATTTGTATCACCTCATTCTTTATTAGATAAGAGAAACCCAGTTTAGAACTGGGTTTTAAAATAAACTATTTTGCTTGAATTACTACTCTTCTATAAGGGTCCTCACCTTCACTATGAGTATCTATCCCTTCTACATGTTGTAATGCTGAATGAATAATTCTTCTCTCATAAGGGTTCATAGGTTCTAATCTTACTGGTCTATTACTATACTTGGCTTTTTGTGCCATCTTATTAGCTAATCTAATAAGTGTATCTTCCCTTCGTTTCCTATACCCTTCTGCATCTACTATTACTTTAATATAGTGGTCCCGATTTTTATTTACTGCTAGACTTAATAAATATTGTATAGCATCTAATGTATTACCCCTCTTGCCTATTACTATACCCATATCCGAAGAATTAATATTCACTATATCCACATACAAACACGAACCTTCTTTCTCGACTACACAACTCCCATTTACATTCATACCTAAAAGTATCCTATTCAAAAAATTTTCTACTATTTCCACAGGATCATTAGTTACAGTTACTTTAACAGCAGCATCTCTAGTACCTATTAAGCCAAACAGTCCCTTACTAGGTTCTTCCAACACCTCTACATGAACATCCTCCTCATTAACACCCAATTCCTTTAATGCCATATCTACCGCTTCTTCAACAGTTTTTGAAATCTTTACAACAGACCTCATACTATCCTCTTTCCTCCTTAATCTTACCCAAAGACCTATTCGTAATTAACTGCTGTACTATTTGAAATATATTTCCTACAACCCAATAAAGAGCTAAACCTGCTGGAAAAGATTTAGCAGCCCAAAATATCATAAGGGGTAAAAATATATTCATGATTTTTTGACTAGCTGCAGCTTGAGGATCTACCTGGACATTAGCCGTCATTAACATACTCTGTATATAAGTAGTAATAGCAGCTAATAAAGGTAATCCCCACATATAGGGATCTGGCTGTTCTAAATTGGTAATCCATAAAAAGTTTTTGCTTATAGTTTCATATATTTTAGGATCTTTAAATACATAAGTAACAGGATCTCTTAATACATTAAAAAAAGCTATTATAATTGGAAATTGAATTAATATAATCAAACATCCTGACATTGGATTATAATTATATTCTTTATATAATTCCATCATCTTTGTTTGTTGGGTCTGTGGGTCATTTTTATATTTATTTTGAATTTCTTTCATTTTAGGTTGAATTTCATTCATCTTCTCAGTGGATTTACTCTGATGTAAAGAAATAGGTAAAAGAATAAGTTTGAATATTATAGTGGTTATTATTATTGCTATTGCATAAAAAGAAAAATTTTTTGGTTCAACACCAATACTAGAAACTAAATCAAAAATTAATTTTAACAATCCTCCAAATAAATTTCCAAGAAAGGCTCTCATCTATTAACCTCCAATCATTTTAGCGGATCATATCCTCCTTCATTAAAGGGGTGGCATCTCAATATCCTATTAATACTTAAATAAGTTCCTTTTAAAAAACCATACTTAGTGTAAGCCTCTATAGAGTATTGGGAACACGTTGGATAAAATCTGCAATTTCTTCCAATAAGTATATACTTTGAAATAAATTTTTGATAAAATTTTATTAATAAAATAGCTATTTTAGCCATTATATTTCACCTGAATTCTTCATTAAATGAGCAATACTTAATATATGTAGCATTGCACTTTCTAATTCCTTATATTCAATATCAACAACGTTTTTCTTAGGTATAAATATTATATCATATCCATCCTCAATGTTGAGAAAATTTAATCTACAAATTTCCCTCATACGTCTTTTTACTTTATTTCTTACAACACTATTTCCAATCTTTTTACTTACAGAAAATCCAATTCTAGAATAATCAAGTTCATTTTCCATCACATACAACACTATATTTCTATTCCAATAGTTTTTCCCATTACGATAGACTTTTTTAAAATCTTCATTACTTCTCAACCTATGCTCTTTTTTCATCATAATACTCCTCGATACTCAGCTTAAAAGATTTAATCAATTTGTTTTAATAAAAAGGCCACCTTTTTTTGCGGCCTTAAGCTGATAATCTATTTCTACCCTTTTTTCTCCTATTTTTGATTATCCTTCTTCCAGACTTAGTTTTCATCCTCTTTCTAAACCCATGTTCTTTACTTCTTTGCCTTTTTTTTGGTTGATAAGTTCTTTTCACTTTAGCCACCCCCTTCAAATCTACTATATCTATAACAATAGATTAAACTATCATTAAATGAAACATAAATACTACTATAGATTATATTTATACTCTTCTAATATGTCAAGAAAATTAAACTACCAATATCCACAAATATAATTATCAACAAATTATTGATGTTGTGGATAATTATGTTGATATAATATATTTTTTTTGATATTATTAAATATACATGTGGATAGTTTTTTTCTTCTCAAAGGGTCTTTACTTATGCACATATTGTGGATAGTTTGTGTATAAGTAGAAAATTTTTATTTTTATAAAAATCTCTATACTTGTTAATTAGTGACTTTATTATCCACAATAATATTATACACAAACTTGTGGATATTTTTAATTCTTCAACAAAAATATCAAATATACACAATATGAATATAGCTTATCCACAATTATTATACCATTTTTTCTCTTAAATATTAGCTATTATTTTTACTTTTTCTGTGGATAAACTTGTTGATATTTTAGTTGATTAGTTATAAAAATTCTTTTTATGGATATAATTTACAATACAAATAGGAGGATATTTTAAAATGGATTCAAATTTAGATAACATCTGGAAAGAAGTACTCAATATAATAAAAGTAGAATTAACGGAAGTAAGTTTTAATACTTGGCTTAAAACAATTAAACCTATTGGTATTGCAGAAAATAGGGTTATTCTTGCTGCTCCAAATGAATTTACCAAAGGAATCTTAGAAGGTCGTTACTTAAACTTGATAAAAAACGCTATTGCTCAAGTTACTGATAAAGAATACACAATCCAATTTATAATACCAGGAGATGAAATAGATGGAAATATTGGACAATCTATAATCAATGAAAATATAGAAGAAAACAAAAGATCTCAATTAAATCCAAAATATACTTTTGATACTTTTGTAATTGGCAATAGTAATAGATTTGCCCATGCAGCATCATTAGCTGTAGCAGAAGCACCAGCACAAGCTTATAATCCACTATTTATATATGGAGGAGTAGGTTTAGGTAAAACCCATTTAATGCATGCCATTGGACATTATATATTAAGCCAAACTCCAAAAACAAAAGTAGTATATGTATCCTCTGAAAAATTTACAAATGAACTAATAAACTCCATTAGGGATGATAGAAATAATGAATTTAGAAACAAATATAGAAACGTCGATGTATTATTAGTAGACGATATACAATTTATAGCAGGCAAAGAAAGTACCCAAGAAGAATTTTTCCACACCTTTAACGCATTACATGATGCAAATAAACAAATAATTATTTCAAGTGACAGACCTCCAAAGGAGATACCCACATTAGAAGATAGGTTAAGATCTAGGTTTGAATGGGGTTTAATTGCTGATATTCAACCACCAGATTTAGAGACTAGAATAGCTATACTTAAGAAAAAAGCAAAAGTTGAAAACATAAATGTACCAAATGATGTAATGTTATATATTGCAAGTAAAATCCAATCTAATATTAGAGAACTAGAAGGGGCATTAATTAGAATAGTAGCTTATTCGTCCTTAACCAATAAGGAAGTTACAGTAGAACTAGCAGAAGAAGCATTAAAAGATATTATATCCAATAATAAACCTAGAGAAATAACTGTAGATCTTATAAAAGATGTAGTAGCTAAGGAATATAATATTAAAATTGAAGATTTTAATTCAAAAAAAAGAACAAGGGCAATTGCTTACCCAAGACAAATAGCTATGTATTTAACTAGAGAATTAACAGATCTATCTTTACCAAAAATAGGAGATGAATTTGGAGGAAGGGATCATACTACTGTAATACATGCTTATGATAAAATAGAAGGAGATATAAAAGAATCTGAGGAATTTAAAAACAAAATCCATTATCTAACAAAAGAGATAAAAGGTGAATAGTCAACAAAAAATGTTAATAAATATGTTAACTAATTGTGGATAATTGTTTAAAATATTTGAGTCTTTTATAATGTTGATAACTCTATTTATTATAATTTAGTTATCAACATTATATTAAATCCTGTAAACACCATAGAGATCAATAAAAACATACTTATACACATACTAACAGCTCCTACTACTATTACTACTATAGTATTATATCCATTTGTATCTATAAGAACCCAAAACAAAAGGAGGTTATTATCAATTGAGAATACAGATAGATCAAAAAAGTTTATCTAGTCATGTAAATATAGTTCAAAAAGGTATATCATCTAGAACTACTCTACAAATACTCGACGGCATATTGATTGAAACGGTTGATGATAAACTAAAATTAACATCAACAGATTTAGAGATTGGAATAGAAACTTATTTAGATTGTAATATACTAGAAAAAGGTTCTATAGTAGCAAACTCTAAAATATTTGGAGATATAGTAAAAAAACTACCTAATTCTACTGTAGATATTGAAGTTAAAGATAATAATATAAATATAAAATGTGAAAATTCTGAATTCAACATACTAGGAAACAATCCTTTAGAGTATCCAGAATTACCAACTATAATAAATAAAAACTCATTTAAAATCCCTAGTGATTTGTTTAAATTAGCTATTAAACAAACGGTATTTGCTACAACTCAAGACGAAACAAGACCTATACTCACAGGTGTATTATTGGAGATAAATAAGGGTATTGGTTCCTTTGTAGCATTAGATGGATATAGATTAGCTTTAAAAAGTATTCCATTAAATATAGATGAAGAAATAAGTATTGTAATACCAGCAAGGGTATTAAATGAGTTAAACAAGATACTTGATGATAATGATGATGAATTAACTATAAGTATTGCTCCAGGTCATATAATATTTAATATGGGAGAGACTAGAGTTTTTTCTAGATTATTGGAAGGACAATTTTTAAATTATAATGATATAATAAGAGAAGATCATAAAACAAGGGTAATTGTAAATAGGAAAGATTTTCAAGACAGTTTGGAGAGAGCTTCTTTGTTAGCAAATGAACAAAAAGCAAATTTGATTAAATTAAATATATTACAGGATAAAATAATCATTAAATCCAATTCAGAGATAGGAGATGTTAATGAAGAAATTATATCAAAACATGAAGGAGATATGCTAAATATAGCTTTTAACTCAAAATATATTTTAGAGGGAATAAAAGTTATAGATTCAGAAGAGATTGAACTTCATTTTATGGGGAGTTTAAACCCTTGTATTATAAAATCTATAGATGATGATAATTATACTTATTTAGTTTTACCAGTACGATTGGCTCAAGATGACTATTAAAGGAGTAGATTATAATCATGAAAGAGATAGAAATAAATACGGATATTATTAAATTAGATCAGCTATTAAAATTTGCCGGTATTACTCAAACAGGAGGAGAGAGCAAAATACTAATAAACAAAGGAAAAGTGATGGTAAATGGAGAAATAATAAAACAAAGAGGAAAAAAGATTAAAAAAGGCGATATTATTGAAATAAAAGACATGGACAAGTTTATTGTGATATAATGATATAGGCTGTATAGTTTATAAATACATTCTTCCCAAACCAGAAAGGTTTGGGAAGTCTACTTAATAGAAATCTGTAGTTACATAGACAATTTATGAAATTGTTAAAATTTGAGAGGTGCTATAATTGAACATAGAAACTATTAGGCTAATAAATTTTAGGAACTATGAAAGCCTAAATGTAGATTTAAATAAAAACATGAATATTTTTATAGGCAAAAATGCTCAGGGGAAAACTAACTTATTAGAGTCTATATATATGTGTGCTACTGGCAGATCTTTTAGAACAAATAGGGATAAAGAGATAATAAATCTAAAAAAAAATCAAGCCTACATAGGTGCTAATGTAAAGATTGGTAGTATTCAAAAATTTATTGAAATAAAAATGGAAAGAAATAAACAAAAGAGAATTAGAGTAAATAAAGTAGAATTAAATAACTTTAGGGAGCTAAATAGTGGTTTAAACGTAGTAGTGTTTTCTCCAGACGATTTAAAACTTATTAAAGATGGACCTATAGAGAGGCGAAGTTTTTTAGATACGAGCATCTCCCAATTAAAACCTATATATAAACACAATATTAATAGATATAATAAAGTACTGTATCAAAGAAATAATCTATTAAAATCTAAAAAATCTAAAAATGAAATATTAAATTTATTAGAAATATTTGATATGCAACTAGCAAGAATTGGAACAGAAATAATTCTTTATAGAAAACATTTTATAGAGGAATTATCTAAATTGGCAGAGGAAATTCATAATAAGCTAACACAATATAAAGAAACTTTAAGTTTAGAATATATATCAAATATAGATTATAACAATAAGAACAAAATAGAATTAGAAAAAAATTTTTTAATTCTATTGAAATCTACAGTTAATAAGGATTTAATTACTGGTACTACAGAAATAGGCCCCCATAGAGATGATATGGTTATAAAAATAAATAATATAGATGCTAGATCCTTTGCATCTCAAGGTCAACAGAGGACTGTAGTGTTGTCTATAAAATTATCGGAAGTGGAGATTATAAAAACAGATAGAGGAATGTATCCTGTTTTGCTATTAGATGATGTTTTTTCAGAATTAGATGAAGAGAGAAGAAAATACTTAACTATGTCTTTTAATCAGACTCAAACTATTATAACATCAACGGATACTTTAACATTAAATGAAATAAGCTCAATAGATAAATCTGTGTTTTATATAAAAGATGGCAAAGTATTAAAATAGGGAGTAGATATAATGTTTTTGCATATAGGAGATAATATTAGTATACCAAAAAATGAGATAATAGCTATACTAGATAAAGATACTGTAGAAAAATCAATGGATACAAAGGCATTTATAGATAAGTTAATAGAAAAAGGATGTTTAATAAATCCCCATAATAAAAAAATAAACAGTTATATAATAACTTGTGTTAAAAATATAGATAGAAGAAATAGAAAAAAGTTCTTAAAATATGAATTATATACTTCCAGTATTTCTTCAAAATCCTTATCAGAGAGAAAAAACAAAATAATAAAAAAAAGATTGGAGGTCAAATAGATGGCTAAAGAAAACAATGGAAGAAAATATACAGCTGAAGAAATTCAAGTATTAACAGGACTAGAACCAGTAAGAAAGAGGCCGGGAATGTATATTGGTAGTACAGGACCGAGAGGATTACATCATCTAGTCTATGAGGTGGTAGACAATAGTATAGACGAAGCATTAGCTGGGGTTTGTGATACTATAAAAGTTATTATAAATGAGGATAATTCAATAACAGTAGAAGATAATGGATCTGGTATACCTGTGGAGATTCATCCCCAAACAGGTAAATCTACTGTAGAAACAGTATTAACTATACTTCATGCAGGAGGTAAATTTAATAATAGTGCATATAAAGTTTCCGGAGGATTACATGGTGTTGGTGTGTCCGTTGTAAATGCACTATCTGAATGGTTAATAGTAAAAGTTAAAAGAGATAATAAAGAATATATGCAAAGATTTGAAAAAGGTATTCCAGTAACAGATCTTAAGGTAATTGGGGAAACAAATACTACTGGAACTACTATAGAATTTCGACCAGATAAGGAAATATTTGATGAAGTAAATTTTAACTTTGAAACATTGGAATTTAGACTTAGAGAAATGGCCTTTCTAAATAAAGGCATAAAAATAACTTTAGAAGATAAAAGGGAAAATAAGAAAAAAGAGTTCCATTATGAAGGTGGTATAAAATCTTTTGTAGAATATATAAACAAGAATAAAACACCTATACAAAAAGATATAATGTATTTTGAATCGGAAAAAGATAATACAGTAGTAGAACTAGCTATGCAGTATACTGATGGTTACTCAGAAAATATATATACCTTCGCTAATAATATTAACACCCAAGAGGGAGGAACTCATCTCAGTGGGCTTAAAACAGCTATAACGAGAGCTATTAATGATTATGGAAGAAAGTATGGATATATAAAGGAAAATGAAGATAATCTTCAAGGGGATGACGTAAGGGAAGGCCTAACAGCTGTATTGTCTGTAAAATTGATGGAACCTCAATTTGAAGGTCAAACTAAAACAAAGTTAGGAAATAGTGAAATACGTGGGATAGTAGAAACTTTAACTTACGATTTTTTAACAAATTATTTGGAAGAAAACCCAAAAGATGGAAAAATAATATTAGAAAAAGCTATAAGTGCATCAAGAGCAAGGGAAGCAGCAAGAAAAGCTAGAGAAATTTCAAGAAAAAGAAGCATATTAGATAATACAACTTTACCTGGAAAATTAGCAGATTGTCAAGAAAATGATCTAGAATTAACAGAGATATTTATAGTGGAAGGGGATTCAGCGGGAGGCAGTGCTAAACAAGGTAGGGATAAAAGATATCAAGCAATATTACCATTAAAAGGAAAGATAATGAATGTTGAAAAAGCCAGATTAGATAAAGTTCTTGGATATGATGAAATAAGAGCTATGATAACGGCTTTTGGAACTGGTATTGGTAGTGAATTTGATATAAGTAAATTAAGATATGGAAAGATAATAATAATGACAGACGCAGAT
>Ga0116175_1000193_pt1 | contig 47051 bp, 39 predicted proteins | sample AD_UKC125_MetaG_FD_89802 | JGI IMG/M metagenome (GOLD analysis project Ga0116175, IMG submission 89802) | Active sludge microbial communities of municipal wastewater-treating anaerobic digesters from USA - AD_UKC125_MetaG | ecosystem: Engineered > Bioreactor > Anaerobic > Digestate | place: USA... | reverse complement strand
CCAGGTGGGTGCCGTCGGGGTGGTAAGCGACCCCGGTCACCCGGCCTTTGTGGCCGGTGAGGGTGGCCAGGGGGTCCCCGGTGGTGGCGTCCCAGATGCGGGCGGTCCCGTCTCCACTGGTGGTGGCCAGGTGGGTGCCGTCGGGGTGGTAGGCGACCCCGGTCACCGTGCCGGTGTGGCCGGCATCGACGGCGGGCTGAAAGTCACTCGTATTGGCGGGTCGCATCCCCGCGCAGACTCCTGGATAGCGTTCGGCGAATGCACTCGGCTGCGCGAACGGCCAGGTGGGGCAGAAGGCGCGATGGGTCGACCTGGGAGTGCCTCGAAGATGGGCCCCGCTGCCGGCGTGTACGACGACACCGTCGAGCACGGCACGTGCGAAGGAGACACCATCGACGGTGCACCGGTCGAAGGTCGCACAGGTGAGGTCGCTGCCGGCGAAGTCGACGCCGCTCAGGTCGAGACCGACCCACTCGCTCTGGCGGAGTCGGCATTCGTGAAACTCAGCCCCACTGAGACTGAGGAGACCTTTGCGACGACTTAGGACGATCCCGTCCAAGTGCGCGCCGGAGAGTCGGGTCATCGACAGGTCGTGGTGCGGGAGACTGGCTCCTGCTATGTGCACGGCATACCGGAAGACGTTCTCCGCCGTGGATGACCGTTGCGAGAGGTCGCCTAGACGGGCGAGTCGTGGGGCGCGGTCTTCTGGGGGTGGGCCGGCGAGCACCTGGCCCACGAAGTCGAGGGTCTCCCTGCTCGGCAACTTCCCGGACCAGGCGGTCTCGGCAATTCCGATGTCCTCGGCACCGAGGACGGCGACGAGATGGCGGGCGTGAAAGTACTCCCGGATCGACGTGTGCGCGAAGGCGAACTCGTCGTCGCGGCGGACGACGAAGGTCGCCGTGCGCAAATCCTCGCGCCACAGGTCCGGCAGCCGCGTGCCGTACTCCAACTCCCAGTCGGGCTCGGCCGCCATCTCGCGGAGCAGCCATCGCTCCATCCGCAGACCGTCCCACGAGGAGTCTCCGGCAGCCCATAGCGCGGCGGCGAGCCGCTCCATGAGGACGGTCTTGTGCTCGGGACGGATCGAGTGCTTCGGCTCGTCGCGTAGGAGCCATTCCTCGACGAGGCCGTCGTAGATGTCGACGGCCCGAACCGTGTGGCCGCTCAGGGCAGCCTCCTCGATGCGGCCCAATTGCCGCGAGAGCATTCGCAGCAGGAGCGGGCGAGACGCCAGATCGGTAAGGTCGTGGATACGCCCGAGGAGATCGATGACGGCATCGACGTCGACACCCGGGACGTTGCGCCGCAGGTATTCGCGAATCTGCTCTTCATCGAAGGGCAGCATGGCGAAGGCGACGTAATCGGCCTCGGTGACGCCCTCACGCGATTGCCCAGTGAAGAAGCTCACCTGCTGGGCCAGCGTTCGGAAGTAGTGGGTCCGGCAGGTGAGGAGGAGTTTGCTCGGGGCGCGCGCCTCCGATGAAGGTTGAGCCCCTGGAAGGTCGGTCAGCGCGCGCCAAATCAGGGCCGCGAACCGGGTGCGCCGGTCGCCCTCCATCTTGACGATGACCTCGTCGAGGCCGTCGAAGATGAGAACGCATCCGCCCTCGTGCACCGCTGCGAGGACCTCAGGCGCGGTCGGCTTGCTGCCCATCGAGTCGAGGGACTTGAGGAGCAGGGCCACCACATCTTCGAGGTTGGCCCCGGCAGGGAGCGCCTGGTGGTCGAGGTCGCGCAGGTCGAAAAGGATCGGCAGCGGTATTGCCGGGTCGTCCCTGCGGCGCTGCAGGAGATCTTGGGTGAGCAGTTTCGTCGTCGTCGTCTTGCCCATCCCCAGGTCGCCGAGGAGCGCACACATCCGAGGAGCAGTGGGGTCGCTGGCCCAGGCTTGCAATCGGGGGACGGCATCGACGCGTTCGCCGGAAGGCTCGTCGTGACCCCCAATCGTCCGGAAGTCGATTCGCGCTATCGATCCCGTGACCTTCTCGTCGTCGAGCTCGCCGAGGTGCTTGGCATGCGAGGCGTAGAGAGCCCACTCGTCGAGTTCCACCGATCCGTTGCTGGCGCGAGCGTGTCTCTCACACGGGGGCTGGGTGCGCTCGCCCAGTTGGGCCACGACCGCGCGCACTATCTGCTCGCGCCCCTTGCTCGAGGCATGCAAATAGGCGCCGTCCTGCGGCAGTGTCCAGGTGCCGGAGTCGACGCCCGTGGACGCGCCCTCGCTGATCGGGGTCAACCAGACCCGCAGGCGATGACAGGAGCACCCGATCGTCGACTCCGGCGAATCGGCGTAATAGGTCGCCGACCCCAAGACGATGATGTGGACGGAGGGGGTGCCGGCGGGGGAGGGCTCGTCGTGCCTACTGCCGATCGGGCGATTTCCGCTGTCCGACAGGGCGTATACCGTCGAGTCAATCGTCTTGAGATGAGCACGGAGCCGCTCAAGGAAGTCCTCGATCGCTTTGCGTTCGGCGGCACTGCGCGCCAGGTGCGAGACATAGACCCGTACAGGTGGTTTCGTCGGCGACCCCGTTCTCGGGTCCAGGGACACCGCGGTGGGCGCGAGCAATGCCTCCCGGGAATCGTGGCGCGCCTCCGCCTTGCTCAGCTCGGCGAGGTCGGCACGGGTGGCCGACTCGCCCTCGACCCAGCACCGGCGCGCCGCGGTTCCTGCCTTCTTGTTGCCGTCGACCTTCACGGCGAAATCGACACCTGCGAGACTCGCGGCTTCATCGACGACGGCACGGAACTTGCGGAAGTTCGTGAGCCGCGCCTCGCCCGTCTCGCCCGCCGAGGCCACCTCAAGGGCGCGCGCGAGCGAAGTTTCGCCGCTCTCGTCGAGGATTGTGAGCAGGGCTTCGAGGCGCGTGCCGTAGGCGCTCCCGAGTTCGGCGCGCACGCGCGCCGCAACCGAGGTCGCCTGGCTCCGGGTGAGTTGCTGGCGGGTCACAGCGCTCGCCATTCGCTCTCGCCGGTGAGGCGGCGCTGGATGGCGTCGGCCAACTCGAGCGCGAACCGCTCGCGCCCGGCTGACCTCAACTCGGAGAAGAACAACCCGTCGAGGAGAAACACCTGGTGTTCGTCGATGCCATGGGTCGTCCGCAGGCTCGCCGTCAGCGGCACGCGTTTCAACCCAACCGGTAGAGCCAACTTCACGGCCGTAGGGCCAATGAAGGGCGGGATCTCGACGTCGCGAATGAAATCGCTGGCGAGGAACTCGGGGCCGATCAACTGCACCGCCGCGTCACACTCGTCGATCCGCCGGAGGATGTCCTGGCGGAATCGCTCCCCCGTCTGAATGTGGCTCATCTCCCACCACTCCACCTGCACCCGAGACAGCGTCTTGAGGTGGGGCCTGAGCAAGCCGATCAAGGCGTCCATGAGCCGCTTATCCCGACTCGCCCAACTGAGAAACAGCCGCTTCGGCTGCCGCGAGTCGATCGCCGTTCGGGTGGGGGTCTGACCAGCCATACTCCACCGTAGCACGATAGGCACGATTGAGGAACGATTAAAACCGACGCGGTGGACGGCATACTCCTCAGTCATGACAGAGCCCTCGATCGCCCCCCGTCCCCGGGTGATTCACACTTCCCAGGCGCTTGTCGACGAGGTCGTCGAAATCCCCGGCCTGCCCGCCCGCGGCCAGAACGCGATGGCCACCACCTTCACCCGGTATGCCGCGTCCGCCGTCAACATCCTGCTCGCCGCCGCCCGCCAGGGGGCGCGGTGCGTCCACGCCGGCGCCGTGGGCACCGGGCCCAACGGTGACCTCATCCGCGCCGCGCTCGCCACCGAGGGCGTCCGTATCTCCGCCCCGCCGGTCCCCGACCAGGACACCGGCATCTGCTTCGTCATGGTCGAACCCTCCGCCGAGCGCACCTTCGTCACCACCCTCGGCGCCGAACGCCACCCGACAGTGGCCTCGCTCGCCACGAGCGACCCCCGGCCCGGCGACCTCGTCTGCGTCTCCGGGTACAGCCTCGTCGGCACCACGCGCGACCCGCTCCTCACCTGGCTCGACACCCTCCCGGGCGGCGTCGAGGTCGTCTTCGACCCCGGCGCTATCTTCGCCGCCCTCCCGGCACCGCTGCGCGACCGGATGCTCGCCCGCGCCACCGTCTGGACCTCCAACGCCGAGGAAGCCACCCAACTCACCGGCTGGACCGGCATGACCGACAGTGCGTATGCCGTCGCCTCCCGGCTGCGCCCCGACGCCGTCGTCATCGTCCGCGACGGTCGACACGGGTGCGTGGTCCACGAGGACGACCACACGGCATACATCCCCGGGTATCCGCAAACCCCGGTCGACACCAACGGCGCCGGCGACGCCCACACCGGCATCCTCGTCGCCGGGCGGGCGGCCGGGCTCACCTGGGGGGCGGCGGCGCGGCGCGCCAACGCCGGAGCCGCGCTCAAGGTGACCCGCCGCGGCCCCAACACCGCCCCCACCGCTGCCGAAATCGACGCCTTTCTCGCGGCCCAACCGCCCGCCGATTCGAGGTAATAACGCCGTGTTATCCGTGCGTTAATACCTCGACTCGGGGGCGGCCGGTCGCGCTTTTCGTAAGGCACACCTTCCCGATTGGCGGCCAAAGCCGGTTTGTACGCTGGTGGCATGATCTCCCGTTCGAAGGTGAGATCCGGGTTGCGGTATGCCGTTGGGCTCGCCGCCGCCCTTGGTCTCGTGGTGGTCTCGTCCGGTTGCATCTATGTGCCCGCTCCACGTTCGAGCCCTTCACCCACGGCGACGGTGGCCCCCGCGCCCGTCCCGTCGCCGACAGTGCGTCCCACGGTGCGTCCACCGACAGTTCCGACACCTCCGGCCGCGCCGACTGCGCCGAGTTGGTCGCAGACCATTCCGACCGATGCGCAGGCCCGCACCGAGGCAGGCGCCGCGGCGTTCGTCCGGTTCTACGTCGAGGCGGTCAATGCCGCCTGGTCGGCACCGGATGACGAAGTCCTGGCGCAACTGGGCACCGCAGAGTGTTCGTCGTGTGACGACTACCTCGAACAGTCGCGCTTCCTCATGAACAACGGGCAGCACAACAACGGGCCAACCATGGAGGTGCTGTCGCAATCGATCAGCAGTTTCACCTCCGCGCGTGCGGTGCTGAGCGTGCAGCTGGAGGGGCTGGCCGTCGAGACCGTGGACGCGCAGGGTCACGTGCTGAGCACCGCCGAATCAGAGGTTTTCAACTGCACCGTTTCGGTGGTGTGGAGGGACGGACGATGGTTCCTCGATTCCCTGGTCGGCGAGTCCTGAGCGGCCCGCTCCTTTGCCCATTCGAGGTAAAAACGCCGCTGGATCCGCGCGTTATTACCTCGAATCGGCGGCGAGGGCCAGCGAAGGTGAGTGAACCGTCACCGCAGCCGGGCCAAGTCCTCCCGGCACGTGTGCTCGAAAACCGTCAACTCGGCGAGCGCCTCTTCCAAGTCGCGCCGGCGCCGCTCCAGGTCGGCGCGGCGCTCGTCGATCTGCGCGAGCACGTATTCGAGTTGGCTGCGCTTGCCCCGCGGCGCGTCGTACAGGTCGATGATCGTGCGGATCTCCTCCAGCGGGAACCCGAGCCGCTTGCCCCGCAGGATCAGGGCCAGCCGGGTCCGGTCACGCCGGTGGTAGACCCGGGTCGTGCCGCGCCGCTCGGGCGTGATGAGCCCCAACTCCTCGTAATGCCGCACCGTCCGGTGGGTCACCGCGAACTCTTCGGCCACCTGCGCGATCGTCCACGTCGGCGCCGATCCGGCCGTCCCCTCGGTCGTCCCCTCGGCGGTCGCGTCGGCCGTCCCCGCGGCGGGCTCCACGGCAGGACCCCCCGTCGGCGGCGTGCCGGACGTGGTGCGCGACACAGGGTTTGCCATGCCCGCCAGTATTGCTTTACGTTTACGTCAACGTCAACATTGACGGTATGCCGCGCGCTCGCCTTCGCGTGCGGCCCCCCACGCCCGGCAGCGGTCGCCGGATCAACCAACCTCCACCTCACCTAAGGGGCGAAAAGTAGTGTTCGAGCTCAGCCAGGACCACGAGGATTTCCGCGCGCTCGTCAAGGAGTTCGCTGCCGGCGAGGTGGCCCCGCACGTGGCCGCCTGGGACCAAGCACACCACTTCCCCACCGACCTCGTCCCCAAGATGGGCGACCTCGGTCTGTTCGGGCTCGTCGTGCCCGAGGAGTTCGGCGGCAGCCTCGAGCACTCCGACGGCGGCGCGTTCACCAGTTTGTGCATCGCCATCGAGGAACTCGGCTACGTCGACCAGTCGATCGGTATCACCCTCTCGGCCGGCGTCGGCCTGGGCATCAACCCGATCCTCACCTACGGCACCCCGGAGCAGAAGGCCCGCTTCCTCCCCGACCTGGTCGCCGGTCGCGCGCTCGCCGGCTTCGGCCTCACCGAGCCTGACGCCGGCTCGGACGCTGGCGCCACCCGCACCAAGGCCGCCCTCGTTGACGGCCAGTGGGTCGTCAACGGCGCGAAGGCCTTCATCACCAACTCGGGCACCGACATCACCTCGGTCGTCACCGTCACCGCCCGCACGGGCGAGACCGCGAATGGCCGCGCCGAGATCAGCGCCATCATGATCCCCTCGGGCACGCCGGGCTTCACCGCCGAACCGGGCTACAACAAGCTCGGCTGGCACATCTCCGACACCCACGGCCTCACCTTCGAGGACTGCCGGGTCCCCGCCGAAAACCTGCTCGGCGCGCAAGGCAACGGTTTCAAGCAGTTCCTCAAGACCCTCGACGACGGCCGGATCGCCATCTCGGCCCTGGCCCTGGGCATGATCGAGCGGATGCTCGCCGAGACCATCGCCTACTCCAAGACCCGGATGGCCTTCGGGCGCCCCATCGGAGTCAACCAGGGCGTGTCCTTCCCCATCGCCGACCTCGCGGTCATGGCCGACGCCGCCCGCCAGCTCACCTACAAGGCCGCCTGGCTCAAGGACGAGCACGACGCCGGTCGCCGCAGCGTCGCCGAGGTCAAGCGCGCAGCCGCGATCGCCAAGCTCTACTCGACCGAAGCGGCCGTGGCCTCTACCCGGATCGCCACCCAGATCTTCGGCGGCAACGGCTTCATGGAGGACTACCCCGTGGCCCGCTTCTACCGTGACGCCAAGATCCTCGAGATCGGCGAAGGCACCTCCGAGGTCCAGAAGATGGTCATCGGACGCCACCTCGGTCTGCCGCAGGCGTGAGTGGGAGGCTGGAGACCATGAGCAGTATGCCGGTGAGTTCGCCAGGTGCCCCCCGTCCCGACAGCGACCCGAGAGTCGGTGACGTCCGGGCCCGGCTCGAGGCGGCATACGCGGCCTCGGCGAGCGCCCCGGAGCGGGCCGCGGCCAAGCTGGCCGAGCAAGGCAAGTTGTATGTCCGCGACCGGCTTGCCCTGCTCCTGGACGAGGGCACGTTCGTCGAGGACGGGCGTTACGCCAACGCGATGGTGCCCGGGCTGCCGGCCGACGGGGTCGTGACCGGCCGCGGGTGCGTCGAGGGGCGGCCGGTCGTCGTCATCGCCAACGACCCGACGGTCAAGGCCGGCTCGTGGGGTTCACGCACGGTCGAGAAGATCGTGCGCGCCACCGAGACCGCGCTGCGCGAGGAACTCCCCGTCTTCTGGCTCGTCGACAGCGCCGGGGCGCGGATCACCGACCAGGTCGAGATGTTCCCCGGGCGGCGCGGCGCGGGCCGGATCTTCCACAACCAGGTCGCGTTGTCGGGCAAGGTGCCGCAGATCTGCTGCCTCTTCGGGCCGTCCGCGGCCGGCGGGGCCTACATTCCGAGTTTCTGCGACATCATCATCATGGTCGAAGGCAACGCCTCCATGTATCTCGGCAGCCCGCGCATGGCCGAAATGGTCGTCGGGGAAAAGGTCTCCCTCGAGGAAATGGGTGGGGCGCGCATGCACTGCACCGTTTCCGGCGTGGGCGACCTGCTGGCTCACGACGATGTCGAAGCCATCGAGTTGGCCAAACTCTTCTTCTCCTACCTGCCGGTCAGTTGCCATTCGCCGCTGCCGAACTACCACCCGGAGGAGCCGGAGTTCGCGCTGACCCGCGACACCGTGCCCGAGCGCGAATCCCAGCCGTTCGACATGCACGACGTCATTCACGGACTCGTCGACGAGCACTCGTTCTTCGAGATCAAGCCCCTCTATGCCGGTGAGCTCATCGTCGGTTTCGGGCGGCTCCTGGGTGACACCGTCGGGATCGTCGCCAACAACTCGGCGGTCAAGGGCGGGGTGCTCTTCACCGATTCGGCGGACAAGGCGGCGCGCTTCATCTGGATGTGCGACGCCTACTCGATCCCGCTCATCTACCTCGCCGACGTGCCGGGGTTCATGATCGGCTCGGAGGTCGAGCGCGGCGGCATTATCCGCCACGGCGCCAAGATGGTCTCGGCGGTGTCGTCGGCGACCGTGCCGCAGGTCTGTGTCATCGTCCGCAAGGCCTATGGCGCCGGGCTGTACGCCATGGGCGGCCCGGGGTTCGGGCCGGATGCGACGATCGCGCTGCCGACCGCCCGGATCGCCGTCATGGGTCCCGAGGCGGCGGTCAACGCCGTCTACGCCAACAAGATCGCCGAGGTCGAGGCCAAGGAGGGCGCCGCCGCTCGCGACGCCTTCGTCGAGGCCCGGCGGGCGGAGTACCTCGAGGATGTCGACCTCGAGCGGCTCGCCGCCGACCTCGTCGTCGACCAGGTCATCGAGGCCGAGGACTTGCGCGCCGAGTTGCTGCTCCGGTTGCGGTATGCCGCGCACCGGGACCGCCACTTCTCCACCAGGCGCCGCGGCATACCTCCCGTCTGATCGTCGTCTGGCCGCGTAAACAATCGACCAATAGGTGGATTGTTTACGCGGCCTGCGTCGGGCACCGGAAGTAGCGGCGCCAGTTGTCGAGGAGGATCGCGGGAACCGGTATGCCGTGAACCAGCAGGGCGTTCCGAAGCCGGTGAAGTAGTTCTTCGGTGTGGTCGTAGAGGTCATCGGCGGTGATGATCTCGAATGCCCAGCCGAGTTCCTCCGTCAGTTGGGCGCGACGAGCCACATCGTGGGCACGCTGCTCCGGGGTGTCGTGCCAACGCCCGTCGTACTCGATGGCAAGGCGCGCCCGCGGGAAGCCGAGTTCGATCCGAAAACGGACCGTCCCATCCGGATGTGAGATGTGGATGTCGAGTTCAGGCTCGGGCAGCCCAGCGAGCACCATGAGCAACCGGACCGCGGTCTCCGGGGCCGAGTCGACCCCGCGGCGGACCAACCTGGCCGCCAGGACGGCCTCTCGACGGCATTGGCCCTGCCATTGTCCGGCGTAGGTGACCAGATCATCGGGTTCGAATCGGTTCTTGCGCACCAGGCTGTCTCCCAAGGTGACCAACTCCAAGAAGCTGGCTGACCGAGCCAACTGGCAGAAGGTCTGCATGGGAGTGGTCAGCAACAGCCCGTGGCGTCGAGCGGTCTCGATGCGGTGTCGGTGCCGGTGGTGGCGGATGCCGTCAACCCGAAACTGCAGGTCGCGCATGAGGCTGAAATGCACCCAGGGATCGGGAGGACTCCACCCGCCCCACAACTTCGCCGCGGTCCAGTGGCTGATGATGGCCCCCTCGGGCGCCAGGAGGAGCGCTGCTCGGGCACGGACGACAATCGTGTCGGGCACATCGGCGCGAATCGCCACCCCACGGAAGACCTGACGGAACGTGCCGCCCCTGAGATCACGACGTGAGAGGCCCAGAGCGAGGAGGTCGCGGGACCCGGTGAGAAACGGATAGGGATCGATGTTGGCTGAACTCATGTCACCACTGTGACGACTTGTCGACGAGTATGCCGCGGGTTATCCACAGGCCGCGATGGTTGCCGAGGTGTCCCAGTGAGGGGCTGGCGGTGCACGAGCCGGTTCACAACCCACCTATTGGTCGATTGTTGACGGCGACCGGGCTGGGAGGGTGGCCGGTCCGGTTCACAACCCACCTATTGGTCGATTGTTGACGGGGGCGGGGCCGGGAGGGTGGCCGGTTCGGTTCACAACCCACCTATTGGTCGATTGTTGACGGGGGCGGGGCCGGGAGGGTGGCCGGTCCGGTTCACAACCCACCTATTGGTCGATTGTTGACGACGGCGGGGGTGGGAGGGTCGTGGGGGAGGCGATGTCGCGCAGGGCGGCGAGGTGGGCGGCATACGCCTGGCGACCGGTCTTGGTCAGGGAGAGCCAGGTGCGCGGCCGCTTGCCGACGTACCCCTTCTTGACGTGGACGTAGCGGTGGCTCTCCAGCAGTGACACCTGCCGGCTGAGCACCGAGTCCGACACCTCGACGGCATCGCGCACGGCGGCGAACTCGGCCTCGTCGACCTGGGCGAGAGCGGCCATGATGCTGAACCGCACCGGGGCGTGGATCACCTCGTCGAGGCGGTGCCGGGCATGCCCGGTGGCCAGGTCACTCACGGCCGCTCACGTCGATTCGGTATGCCGCGATCACCAGGGGGGCGGCAACGGCCAGTCCGACGCCCACCGCGATCGGCCAGGGGAGGGGACCTTGACCGTGGACGAGGCGGGCGATGAGGAGCGCGCCGAAGAGGACGGGAATGGTGAGGGCCAACCCGATCCAGCCGATGCGTTTGGCGCCGAGGGGAATCGCTCGCGCCGCCCGCCGTTGCCAGATCGCGACGGACGAGATGAGAACGACATAGAAGAGCACGCTCGGTTCGTACCAGCCGTTCGTGCGGTCGATGGCCTGGATGAAGGCGAGATAGCCGCCGAGGAAGATGCCCGACAGGGCGGTGCCCACGGCATACACCCGCCGATCGCGGGGGCTGGCGGGGCGCGGGGTGCGGGCGGCCGACGCCAACGCCGCAGCTGCGGCTTCGGGGGTCATCTCGGTCTCGGGGGTGTTCATGGCGGTTCCTTTCGTGGCGGATACTCGCACACTAGCAAGTACTTTCCAAAAAGGAAAGTACTTGGCGGAAGATCCGCTCGGGTGTGGTGCATACGACACAACGGCACCGAGCCGACTAGGGTCTGACAGTGCATCCCGGACGAACCCCCACGGGGTGTCGTCGCGCCACAAGGAGGACCCCTTGACGGAACGTCACCAGGACGTCGCCCCACTCTCCGCACTCGGGTCGGGTCGACACCGCTCGGGCCCGGTGCGGGTCGTGCGCCCGGTCTATGTCGACCTGCTCCCGCCGTGCAACGCCGGCTGCCCCGCCGGGGAGAACATTCAGGCCTGGCTCGCGCACGCCATGAAGGGCGACCACGAGGCCGCCTGGCGGCAGTTGACGCGCGACAACCCGTTCCCCGCGATCCACGGCCGGGTGTGCTACCACCCGTGCGAAAGCGCTTGCAACCGAGGTCAACTCGACGGTTCCGTCTCCATCCATGCGGTCGAGCGGTTCCTCGGCGACCTCGCCATCGACCGCGACTGGCAGTTCGACCAATCGCGCACCCACTCGGGCAAGCGGGTTCTCGTCGTCGGCAGCGGTCCCAGCGGGCTGTCCGCGGCATACCATCTGCGCCGGCTCGGCCACGATGTCGTATGCCGTGACAACTCACCGCTCGCCGGCGGGATGATGCGCTACGGCATCCCGTCCTACCGGCTGCCGCGCCGGGTCCTCGATGCCGAGATCCGGCGCCTGCACCACCTCGGGGTCGTCTTCGAGCAGGACCACACCGTCGTCGACCTCAACGCCGAAATGGCCGACGGCGGCTTCGACGCGGCGTTCGTCGCGGTCGGGGCCCACCTGAGCAAGCGGGTCGACATCCCCAACCAGGACGCCTCTCGGGTGCTCGATGCGGTGAGCTTCCTGCGCGACGTCGAAACCGGTGAGGTCGACCCGGACCTGGGCCGGGTCGCGGTCTACGGCGGCGGCAACACCGCCATGGATGCGGCGCGGGTGGCCCGCCGGCTCGGCGCCGAGGACACCGTCATCGTCTACCGGCGCAACCGCGACCAGATGCCGGCCCACGAGGACGAGGCCGCCGACGCCGAGGACGAGGGGGTGCGCATCAACTGGTTGCGGACCATCGCCTCGATGGGTGAGCACGACCTCACCGTGGAGATCCAGGAACTCGACGAGAAGGGCCGGCCCCGCGGCACCGGGCGCTTCGAGACCCTCGCAGCGGACACCGTCATCCTCGCCCTCGGCCAGGAGAGCGACACCCGGTTCCTCGCCAACGTCCCCGGGGTCGAGTTCGACGGCGACGTCGTGCGGGTCGACCCGCGCTCCCTCATGACCGGCGCACCCGGCATCTTCGCTGGTGGGGACGCCGTTCCGAGCGAGCGCACGGTCACCGTCGGCGTGGGCCACGGCAAGAAGGCCGCCTTCAGCATCGACGCCTTCCTCGGCCGCGGCGCCTACGCGAGCGGCACCCAGCACCCCATCGCCGACCTCGACAAACTCCACCTCTGGTACTTCGGCGACCACGACCAACGCCAGCAGGACGCCCTCGACCCCCAGGTGCGGGTCGCCGCGTTCGACGAGGTCGTCGCCGGTCTCGAACCCGACGAGGCCGTCTTCGAAGCCGGGCGCTGCCTGTCCTGCGGCAACTGTTTCGAGTGCGACGGCTGCCTGGGCGCCTGCCCCGAGGATGCCGTCATCAAACTCGGCGTTGGCCACCGCTACCGCTTCGACTATGAGCGCTGCACCGGGTGCTCGACCTGCGCCCGCCAGTGCCCAGTCCATGCCATCGAGATGATCGGGGAGCACGATCCGATGCCCGACAACGTCTTCCTGCCGCCACCCGCGGGAGGTCTGCGATGACCGCGCGCCGCGTCACCATCGACGGCAACGAGGCCGCCGTCGACGTCGCCTATCGCCTCAGCGAACTCTGCGCTATTTACCCGATCACCCCGAGTTCGACCATGGCCGAACTCGCCGACGAATGGGCCAGCCGCGACCGCACCAACGTCTGGGGCACCATCCCGACCGTCGTCGAAATGCAGTCCGAGGGCGGGGCGGCCGGCACCCTGCACGGCGCCCTCCAAGGCGGTCTGCTCTCGACGACCTTCACCGCCTCCCAGGGTCTGCTCCTCATGATCCCCAACATGTACAAGATCGCCGGGGAACTCACTTCGAGCGTGCTGCACGTCGCGGCCCGCTCGCTCGCTGCCCAGGGCCTGTCCATTTTCGGGGACCACCAAGACGTGATGGCGGTGCGCCAGACCGGGTTTGCGCTGCTCTCCTCGGGTTCGGTGCAGGAGGCGCACGACTTCGCGCTTATCGCACACGCGGCGACGCTGCGCTCACGGGTGCCCTTCGTCCACTTCTTCGACGGGTTCCGCACCTCGCACGAACTCTCGACCATCGACACCATCGATGACGCGACGTTGCGGGCGATCGTCCCCGAGGAATTGGTTCGCGCCCACCGCGAGCGCTCCCTCTCCCCGGAGCGGCCGTTCGTGCGCGGCACCGCCCAAAACCCCGACGTCTACTTCCAGGCCCGCGAGTCGGTCAACCCGCACTATGCCGCGGTCCCCGGCATCGTCGAAGCCGTCATGGACGAGGTGGCCGCCGGTTGCGGCCGCCGCTACCACTTGGTCGACTACTCCGGTCATCCCGAGGCCGAGCGGGTCGTCGTCATCATGGGTTCCGGTGGGGAAACGGTCGCCGAGACCGTCGACCATCTCGTCGCCGCCGGCGAAAAGGTCGGCGTCCTGCGGGTGCGCCTCTACCGCCCGTTCCCCGCCGCCGCGCTCGTCGCCGCCCTGCCCGCCTCCACCAAGGTCATCGGGGTCCTCGACCGCACCAAGGAGCCCGGCTCCCAGGGTGAACCCCTCTACCTCGACGTCGTTGCCGCCCTCACCTCGGCTTATGCCGCGGGCGAGATCGAGGCCATGCCGCGGATCGTCGGCGGCCGGTACGGCTTGTCGAGCAAGGAGTTCACTCCCGGGATGGTCGCCGGGGTGTATGCCGCGCTCGCGGCACCGCGACCACCCACCGGTTTCACCGTGGGCATCACCGACGACGTGTCCGGCACCTCCTTGGACTATGACGCCGGCCTCGACATCCTCGACGACGAGACCCTGAGCGCGGTCTTCTTCGGGCTCGGCTCCGACGGCACGGTCGGGGCGAACAAGAACACGATCAAGATCCTCGGGGCCGACCCGACCGTGTTCGCCCAGGGCTACTTCGTCTACGACTCCAAGAAGTCCGGCGGCACGACCATTTCGCACCTGCGCTTCGGGCCGCACCCGATCCGGGCGCCCTACCAGGTGACGTCCGCTGGCTTCGTCGGGGTTCACCACGCCGGTCTCCTCGAATCCCTCGACCCGCTCGCCGTCGCCGCGGATGGCGGCGTGCTCCTCCTCAACTCCAACCAGCCGACCGAGGCCGTCTGGGATTCGCTGCCGCGCCGGGTCCAGGAGCAGATCATCGCCAAGGGGCTGCGCCTGTTCGCCATCGACGCCGGGGCCGTGGCCCGCGACGCCGGGCTGCCCGGGCGCACCAACACCGTCCTGCAGACCTGCTTCTTTGCCATCTCAGGGGTGCTGCCCGCCGAGACCGCCATCGAGGCCGTCAAGGGAGCGATCCGCAAGACCTACGCCAAGCGGGGCGCCGAGGTCGTCGAGCGCAACGAGCGCGCCGTCGATGCGACCTTGGCTCACCTCCACGAGATCGCGGTGCCCACCGCGCCCACCACCGATCGGGTGCCGGCCCCGGTCGTCGCCCCCGACGCGCCCGGGTTCGTCCAGGACGTCACCGCGATGATGATGTCCGGGCGCGGCGACGACCTGCCCGTCTCGGCGCTTCCGGTGGACGGCACCTACCCCAGCGGCACCACGGCATACGAAAAGCGGCGGATCAGCGACAAGGTGGCCCTCTGGGACCCCAAGGGCTGCATCCAGTGCGGCAACTGTGTCTTCGTCTGCCCGCACGCGGTGCTCCGCTCGAAGTTCTACGACGGCGGCGAACTCGCCGAGGCGCCCGAGGGTTTCGAGTCGGCCCGCCTCAACGCCGCCGGTCTCCCCGGCGCTCGCTACACCCTCCAGGTGTATGCCGAGGACTGCACCGGGTGCGGTTTGTGCGTCGAGGCATGCCCGGTCTCGACCGTGCCGGGCACGGCCAAGAAGGCGATCAACCTCGCCCCGGCCGCTCCGCTCCACGAGACCTCGGCGCAGCGGGTCGCGTTCTTCGAGTCCATCTCGGTCAACGACCGGGCCAGCGTCGACTTCGGCACCGTGCGCGGCGCCCAATTCCTCGAACCCCTCTTCGAGTTCTCCGGAGCCTGCACCGGGTGCGGTGAGACGCCCTACCTCAAGCTGCTCAGTCAGCTCTTCGGGGACCGGCTCACCGTCGCCAACGCCACCGGTTGCTCCTCGATCTACGGCGGCAACCTGCCGACCACCCCGTGGGCCGCCAACGCCCAAGGGCGCGGGCCGGCCTGGTCGAACAGCCTCTTCGAGGACAACGCGGAGTTCGGCCTGGGGCTGCAGTTGGCCGCCGAACTCCATGCCCGGCTCGCCCGCGAGCGCGTCGAGGGACTGCGCGAGCACATCGGTGCCGACCTCGCCGACGCACTCGTCAAGGCCCCGCAAATCCGCGAGTCCGAGTTCGGCGCCCAGCGTCGACGGCTCGACGAGTTGCGCCGTCGCCTCGACGCGATCACCGATCCGGCGCTGGCGGCCCAGGTCGCCGACCTGCGCAGCGTCGCCGACCACCTCGTGCGGCGCAGCGTGTGGATCGTCGGCGGCGACGGCTGGGCCTACGACATCGGCTCCGGTGGCCTTGACCACGTCCTCGCCAGCGGTCGCAACGTCAACATCCTCGTCATGGACACCGAGGTTTACTCCAACACCGGCGGCCAGTCCTCCAAGTCGACCCCCCTGGCGGCGGTCGCCAAGTTCGCCAGCGCGGGCAAGGCCGTGGCCAAGAAGGACCTGGCGCTGCAAGCGGTCGCCTACGGCTCGGTCTACGTCGCCCGGGTGGCCTTCGGGGCCGACCCGCAGCAGACGCTGCGGGCCTTCCGGGAGGCCGAGGCCTACGACGGGCCGAGCCTGATCATCGGGTACAGCCACTGCATCGCCCACGGCATCGACATGACCAAGGGTCTGAACCAGCAGCAGCGGGCCGTCAACTCCGGGCACTGGCCGCTCATGCGGTTCGACCCGACGCTGCGGGCGCATGGCCTCAACCCGTTCATGCTCGACAGCCCACGCCCGACGATCCCGCTGTCGGACTACGTGTACAAGGAGTTGCGCTACCGGATGTTGCGCAACTCCGCCCCGGCCGAGGCCGAGCGGCTGCTCGCCCTGGCCCAAGAGGCCGTCAACCAACGGTGGGCGACCTATGAGGAGATGGCCACCCGGCCCGCGTCCGCCTTCCACCCCGACCCCCGCCGGAGCCACGCATGGACCTGAGCACCACCTACCTCGGCCTGACGCTGCGCAGCCCGATCGTCGCCTCGGCCTCGCCGGTGTCCCAGCGGGTCGAGGACGTCAAGACCCTCGCCGAGTCCGGCGTCGGCGCCGTCGTCCTCTACTCGCTGTTCGAGGAGCAAATCCGCAGCCAGCAAGTCGAGGACTATGTCATCACCGACATGGCCGAAGACCTCTACAGCGAGGCCTCCTCCTACCTCCCGGAGCCGGCGACCACGGCATACGGGGGAGCGGTTCCCTACCTGGAGCACCTCGAACGTTGCGTCGACGCGGTCGACATCCCGGTCATCGCCAGCCTCAACGGGTCGACCCCGGGCGGCTGGACGGCGATGGCCCGCTCCCTGGAGAGCGCCGGCGCGGCCGCGATCGAACTCAACGTGTATGCCGTGCCCGGCGACACCCGGCTCACCGGTGCGGAGGTCGAGGAGCGGCACCTGGAGATCGTCTCGCTCGTCAAGGCGGCGGTCACGGTGCCGGTGGCGGTCAAGTTGAGCCCGTTCTTCTCCGCGACCGGAGCGATGGTGCTCGCGCTGCAGCAGGCCGGCGCCGACGGGGTCGTGCTCTTCAACCGCTTCCTCCAACCCGACGTCGACATCGAACGGTTCACCGTGGCCCCGGCCGCGAGCCTGTCGGTGCGCGGCGAGGCGCGGCTGCCGCGCACCTGGATCGCCATGCTGTCGCGCCGCGTCCAGCTCTCGCTCGCGGCGACCACCGGGGTCGAGCTGCCCGAGGATGTCGTGGCGTACCTGCTGTGCGGTGCCGACGTGGTCATGACCGCCTCCGCGCTCCTGCGGCACGGCCCGGCGTATGCCGCGCAGCTCCAGGCGGGCCTGGAGGAGTGGCTGGCGCGCAAGGGCTTCACCTCGGTGGCCGACGCGCGGGGACTGCTCGCCGTGCCCGAGGATGTCGACGCCTCCGGCTACGAGCGCGCGGGCTATGTCGCGGCGCTGCAGAACGCCCGGGCGGTCTACGGCTCGCTCACCTGGTAGGGGGGCGCCGGGTCAGGTTGAACCACGACAGGCCGAGGTCGCGCACGAGGTCACGCAGCAGCGGCAGCGAGACTCCGATGACGTTGCTCGGGTCGCCCTCGATGCCGGCGACGAACGGGCCGCCGAGCCCGTCGAGGGTGAACGCCCCGGCCACGTGAAGGGGTTCGCCGGTGGCGACGTAGGCGGCGATTTCGTCGTCGTCGAGGTCGGCGAAGTGGACGAGCGTCGACGCCGTCGCCCCGACCAGGCCGGCGGTGCCCCCGGCGTCGGGGTCGCGGGCGTCGATGAGCCAGTGCCCGGTGTGGAGGATGCCGCTGCGCCCGCGCATCCGGTGCCAGCGGGCGATCGCTTCGGCGGGGTCGCCCGGTTTGCCATGAATCTCGCCGTCGAGGTCGAGGACCGAGTCGCACCCGAGGATGAGCGAAGCCGGCTCACGGGAGCGGAACGCATACACGGCCTCGGCCTTGGCGCGGGCCAGGAGGAGGGCGACGTCGGCGGGAGCCAAGGGTCCGTGGAGTCTTTCGGCGGCGGCGAGGGCATCCTGTTCGTCGACGTCACTGACCTGGACGAGCGGGTCGAGACCGGCGCCGCGCAGGGTGGCCAGCCGGGCTGGCGACGCCGAGGCGAGGACGAGGTCGACGCGGCGGTGCGGCACGGGCTCAGTCCCTTGCCGCGGGGGTGCCGAGCACCGCGTCGCGCAAGGTGTCGAGCCCGACCGAGCCGACGTCGAGCGCCCGCCGGTGGAAGTCCTTGAGCGAGAACGCCGATCCTTCGCGGCGGCGGGTTTCCTCGCGCAGGTCCAGCCATAGGCGTTCGCCGATCTTGTAACTGGGCGCCTGCCCCGGCCAGCCGAGGTAGCGCATCAGCTCGAAGCGCAGCATCCCCTCGGACTCGAAGGCGTGGGCGGTGAGGAAGGCCCAGGCCTTGTCGTAGTCCCAGGCGCCGCCGCCGACCTCGGCGGGAGCGGGCAGTTCGCAGTGGACGCCGATGTCGAGGACGACCCGCGCGGCGCGCAGCGACTGCATGCAGAGCATGCCCATCCGGTGACCGGGGTCGTCGAGGTGACCGAACTCGGCCATGAGGCGCTCGGCATACAAGGCCCAACCCTCGCCGTGACCGGAGACCCAGCACATCATCCGGCGCCACTTGTTGAGCAGTTCCCTCCGGTAGACGGTCTGACCGACCTGGAGGTGGTGGCCGGGAACGCCCTCGTGGTAGACGGTCGAGAGTTCGCTCCACGTGCCGAACTGCGTCTCGCCCTTGGGCACCGACCACCACATCCGGCCGGGACGGGTGAAGTCGTCGCTCGGGCCGGTGTAGTAGATGCCGCCGGTCTGGGTGGGCGCGATGAGGCATTCGATGCGGCGGACCGGCTCGGGGATGTCGAAGTGGGTGCCGTCGAGGAGCGCGATGGCCTCGTCGGCGCGTTCTTGCATCCACGCCTGGAGGGCGGCGGTGCCATGGAGTTGGTAGGAGGGGTCGTTGCGCAGCGCGGCAATCGCCTCGGCGACCGAGGCGCCGGGGCGGATCGCTTGCGCGGTCTGGGTCATCTCGGCGGTGATCCGGGCGAGTTCGTCCTGGCCCCAGGCGTAGGTTTCGTCGAGGTCGACGGTGGCGCCGAGGAAGTCGCGGCTGGCCAGGGCGTAGCGCTCGCGGCCGACCGCGTCCTTCGCGGGGGCGAGGGGGAGGAGCCGCTCGCGCAGGGCCGCACCCATGTGCCGGTATGCCGTCGCGGCGCCTTCGACGGCCCCGCGCAGCTCGGCGGCCAGCGCTTCGGGGAGTTCGCGGGCCGCACTCCGGCCGAGTTCGGACGCAAAGACGTCCCCCTGGGGGGCGAGGTCGCGCAGCCGCGCCTGGCTCAGGAGGGTGGCGAAGTAGCCGTCAGGAGCGGTGAGGTCGGCGCATTGGGTGATGCACTCCTCCACCTGCCGCCGGGCCGCAACCTGCCCCTTGGCTGCGGACTCGGCGAGGGTGTCGGCGAACTGCCCCAACGCCCGCGGCACTTGCCGCAGCCGGGCCGCGATCGTCTCCCAGTCCTGCTCGGTATCGGTGGGCATGAGGTCGAAGACGTCCCGGCACGCCTGCAGCGGGGAGGCCAAGTTATTGAGGGCGGCTCGGTCCCAGCCCGACTCGGCGACCTCGACCTGCAAGCCGAGGCGTTCCCGCAGGGCCGCGATGCTCACCCGATCCACCTCGTCCACGGGTCTGACCTGCTCGAGCGCGGCGAGGGTGCGGCGGGCAGCGTGCTCGTGCGCGGCATACCCCTCGGTGGAGAAGTCGTCCATCTCGGTGTCGTGCCCGGGGATGCCCAGGTAGGTCGCCTGGAGCGGGGAGAGGGCGATGACGGCGTCGAAATGCGCGTCGGCGACGGCATCGACGGCGGTGGGGGTGCGGGGCGCGGGAGTGGTCATGCCCCGACGCTACCCGCGGCCTCGGACACCCGCACCCGCGTTGGGCCTACGATCGTCGCCATGGCCCATGTGCACAGCGTCAACGTCGGCGCGGTCGTGCCCTCGCGGCATACCTCGGCCGGTGGCACCGCGATCGACAAGCGCCCCGTCGCCCGGATCGAGGTCCGCGCGCCCGGCGCCCGGGCGAACGGGCTGGGGAGCGGAGTCGTCGGTGACGGCATCGGCGACCGGCGCCACCACGGCGGGGACCGGCAGGCCGTGTATGCCGTGGCGCGCGAGGAGTTGGACTGGTGGGCGGGGGAGTTGGGGCGGGAACTGGGGGATGGGATGTTCGGGGAGAACCTCACCACCGCGGGCCTCGAGGTCGACGCCTCGGTCGTGGGCACCCGCTGGACCATCGGCGAGGCCGTCCTCGAAGTGACCGGGCCGCGGGTGCCGTGCCGGACCTTCGCCGGGCATCTGGGGGAGCGGGGCTGGGTCAAGCGGTTCAGCGCCCGCGGGCGCACCGGCGCCTACCTCGCCGTCGTGGCGCCCGGGGTCATCGAGCCGGGGATGCCGATCGTGGCCGGACCTTCGCCGGCGCACGGGATTACCGTGCCGGACGTTTTCCGGGCCCTCATGGGAGACCGGGCGCTGGCCCGGCGGGTCGTCGACGCGGGAGTGCTCGGCGAACCCCAGCACGCTGAGTTGGCCGCCAAACTGCGCGGCTGAGCCCACAAGGAAGCCCCGGCCGGGAGCGGCCGGGGCTTCCTTGTGGCTGTCGACGGTTGGCGGGCTAACCGGCGCGGCGGGCGCGGGCGTTGCGGCGTTTGAGGGCGCGGCGTTCATCCTCGGACAAACCGCCCCAGACGCCGGCGTCCTGCCCGGATTCGATGGCCCACTTGAGGCAGATGTCGATCACCTCACAACGCCGACACACGGCCTTGGCGTCCTCGATCTGCTGGATCGCCGGGCCGGTGTTCCCGATCGGGAAAAACAACTCCGGGTCCTCATCGAGGCAGGCAGCGCGGTCGCGCCAGTCCATGGGGTGAACTCCTTGTCGCATTGAGGATCAGGGGTGACGGCAGGCTCCGACAGAGGTGACGGAGCCTGGTGCTCCGTTGCACTCAGATCGGATGCTGGCACACACGCATCCGCATGAAATTTTACACCTTGAGACCCAAACGCGCCAGGGAAACGGCCCTGATACTCGACGTGCGAGCCATGTTGCCGTGCCGTTGCTTGCTGCGGCAAGGGGTCGTTCTGCGATGTGGCACGGCCCATACCAGAGGCTGGGATCCGGGGTGTCGGGGGACAACCTGGGTGGTAACGCCGCACGGTGCGCCGATGTTCCCGGGTGTCGGCCTCGCGAAGCGATGCTGCCGCGGCGGTGGCCCGGGCTGCCCAGGGGCGGGGCCGTCCGGGGCAGGTCCTAGGCTCGTCGGTATGCCGCCCACGTCCCCTCCCGCTGTCCCCAAGGCGTGGGCCCGCGCTGTCGCCGCCCTCGTGTGTGGCCTGCAAGGTGTGGTCCTGCTGGGGTTTTGCGGGTTCTACCTCTACGAACTCGTCCAGGGCGAGGGGGATGACCCGGCTCGGGTCGTCATGTCGGTCGTCCTGATGGGCCTGTTCGCGGTCGGCCTGCTGGCTGCGGCCCGGGCCTGGCCGCGGGGCGCCGGGTGGCCGCGAATGGCGACGATCGTCTGGAACCTGCTGCTCCTGCCGGTCGCGTGGAGTATGCGCGACGCCGGTTTCTGGGCGGCCGCTCCGGTAGCGCTCACATCCTTGATCGCGATCGTGGTGGCACTGCTCGCCCGGGGCCCGGACCGGGAGTTCTCGGGGTCCTGAGCGGCTGACTTGGCCTGAGAGCGCGCTGAGCCAGCGGCGGAGTCAGGCGACGACGACGGGGCTCTTGCGCTCGGCGAGCAGGTCGGCGGTGTCCTCGTCGTACCACTCGAGGTCGTAGTCGGTCTGGGCGGTGAGCGCGTCGTAGACCGCAGCGGCGAGCCCCGTCCGCTCGGGGTCGTAAACACCGATGTCGGTGCATTCATCGACATCGTTCCATTCGGCCCACAGGGTGGCCTCGCCGATGGCGAGCATCCGCGGGTGTTCGCTGGCGCCCGGAATGGACTTGAGGACGCTGTAGACACACTCGGTTGGTCCGTAGGCCGTCAGCATGCCGAAATTGGCCATGGCTATTCCCTCCTTCGGCCATATGCGCCGGCCTCGTCGATGAGGAGCACCGCTTCGAGTCGAGGATACCGTCGGAAAGCGACGTCAACTTGGGTCAGCGCGTCCATCATGGTGAGTTGGGTGCGGCACGTGTCGATGACGACCCGAGGGCACTGGGCGCGGCGAAGCATCTGAATGATCGTCGCGGCGCCCGCCCCGGTCGGTGATTTCAGTTCCCACGTCCGCCCGTTCACCAGCCAATCGGGGGTGCGTCGGCCCTGGCCCGGTGAGCACGGGAGGAAGACCACGTGGTAGCTCAAGTCGGCCATCCGCTCGGCGGCGTCGAGTTCATGTTGCTGGACGTGGCGGACCCGGTTGCGGTCCACGCTGCCGGGTGCGGGTGGCGCTTGCCCGTCGCTCGGGCCGGGCTCGTCGGGTGCGGGAGGGTCGGTCATCGTGGGTCAAGTGGCTTTGGGGTATGCCGCGCCGCACCCGGGTCCGTTGCGGCGGCGACCTGGATCTCGACGGTTCGGCCGCGAATGAGGAGCAGGCCACGACCGGGGCAGGCGGTGGCGGGGGGTTCGATGCGGCTGCCGAACGGTTCGCCGTCGTGCGGGGAGGTCGGCCCGAGGAGCAACCCGGTCCCGCGGCCGGCCAGGGTCGGCGCCAGCCCGCGGAAGGCAGTGCTCAGGGTGTGTTGGCGCAGCGCGACCGTGAGCAGACTGGCGCGATCGTCGAGACGCTCGAGAAGCATGGAGATCTCCGCCTCCAGGGCCGGGGCGAGATGGTCGGCGTCGTCCACGAGGAGCAGGACCGGCCCCTCGGCCGTGAGCGCGCTCGCGTCCATCCCACCTCCAGGCGTCATCGGGCGGGGCAGGGTCACGACCTTGAACCCGGCGCGCTCGCCCTGGGCGGCCAGGGTCTGCAGGGCGGTTGTCCGCCCGGTGCCCGAGCCGCCGGCGATGAGCAGGCTGCGGCCCCACGACCTCGGGTCCCACTCGCACGGTCCCTCGTCGCCCACGCCGAGGACCAACTGGCCACCGGGCTCCCCGAGAAGGGCGGCCAGGGGAACCTCGCGGGGAAGATCGAGAATGGGGTGAGGCCGGCGGCGACTGGCCACCCGTGGTGTGGGCCGCGCATCGGGCACGGCGATCTGGGCCTCGACCTGGTCCGCCACCCGCACCGTCCTCCCCGGTGGCCACGGTGAGGGCATCTGACCAGCGCGGATGCCGTGGACGAGGAGGTCGCCGGGGTCGAGCCCGCCGAGACAGAGCAGTTGTCCCGAGCCGAGCAGCCGCGTCATCCCGAGCGCCCGCCCGCCCGCGGCGATAACCGTGAGGCCGCCGGCCCCGGCCGCCGCCATCGCGGTCACCACCGGTTCGAGCAGCCCGGTCGCGGGCGAACCGGTCACCAGCACCTGGTCCCAGTCATCGACGACGAGCACGAGGTCCGGCCCGGTCTCCCCGTTCCGTCGCCGGCCCAATTCCTCCTCGAGGAAGCGCACCAGCCGGCGCAACCGCCCGAGCTCGTCAACGCCGATGACGGCCCCGACGTGCGGCAGGTCGGCCAACGGGAGCAACCCACGGCCGGCGGCCACGGCATACACCTGGAACTCCTCCGGGGTGAAGCGCGCGACCGCCTCGGTGACCACGGTGACCAGTGCGGTCGTCCGCCCGCTGCCGCGCCCGCCGACGAACCGCCACGGCGCATCGACCGGCGACCAGGTGAGGGCCCGTTGGGTCTGCTCGTCGGGGTGGTCGCTGCGCCCGAGCGGCACCCGGCCCGGGCCGGCGCTCGACCGCACGTCGGCGATGTCGAGATGGTCGGGCAGCGGGGTCTGCCACGGGGTGCGCGGTGCCGGGCGGCCGGAGCGGGCGTGGGCGGCGAGGAGCACGTCGACGATCCGGGTCTCGACCGAGATCGGTATGCCGTCCGGCCTGCCCTCCTCGCGCGGCCCGCCCGGTGCCGGGGTTGCGGCCGCTCCGATGACGCGGACCGCCGGTTCCAGGGACTCGACCAGGGCCGTGCCCGTGACGTGCAGCGCGCGAAACCGGCGGAGCACCCCGTCACCGGAGCGCGCCAGCCCGACGCCCGGAGTGCGCGGGTTGAGGTCGGCCGCGTCGGGAGCACCGATGACCTGTTCGGAGTCGTGGCGGTCCCGCATTCGCAGCGCGATCCGCAGGTTGACGTTGGCCTGGATGTCGGGCGTGATCGCACCGGCCGGACGCTGGGTGGCGAGGATGAGGTGAATGCCCATCGAACGGCCGACTGCGGCCAGACGCACCAGCCCGTCGAGGAACGAAGGGTGTTCCTGGGCGAGAACCCGGAACTCGTCGATGACGACGACCAGCCGCGGGAGGCGTTCGACCCCGGTATGCCGCGCATAGTCGGCGAGGTCCGCGGCCCCCACGCTCGCCAGCATCTCCTCGCGGCGGCGCACCTCGGCGCGCAGCGAACGCAACGCCCGGTCGGCCAGGTGCGGGTCCAGGTCGCTGACGACCCCGACGGTGTGGGGCAGGCGCCGGGCCTGGGTGAAGGTCGAGCCGCCCTTGTAGTCGACGACGAGGAAGGTGATCTGCTCGGGCGGGGCGCCGGCGGCCAACCCCAAGAGCAGGGCGCGGATGACCTCGGACTTGCCCGAGCCGGTCGTCCCACCGATGAGCAGGTGCGGTCCGTCGACGTCGAGGTCGACGATCCAGGGGCCCTGCGCGCCGGAGCCGACGAGGGCGCGGGCCGGGGCCAGCCCCACCGCAGGGGGTGCCGGGCCCGCGGCATACCCCCAACGGGCAAGGGTGCGACCGACCAGACGTTCGTCGGGCCCGGGACCTGGGGGAGGGCCGGCCGCTACGCCGCCACCGTGCCCACCATCGAGAAGCGACCAGGCCGTCAGGGCACCGGTCCCGGAGCGAGGTCGCGCGGGGCGCAGCGGCGCGAGCGCGCGGGCCAGTCGTTCGGCCCACCACGGTCCGACCCCGTCGGCGACCACTGACGTGGGCGCCTCGGTCACAAGGACATCGGCGTCGTCCCCGAGCCGCAGCCTCGCCCCACCGACCCCGTCGCGCGCCGATCCGCTGAGCACCGTGATGGACGCGTCCTCGGCGGCGTGCCGCCACGCGGCCATGCGCACCTCGTCGCGCACGTCATCGTCGGGCACCACGATGAGGAGCCGGCCGCTCTCCGGCCGGTATGCCGCGATCGCGGCGTCGAGGTCGCTGGGCCGCTCGACGGGGACGGGCCGCCCGTCCTCGACGCACGCGTGCGGCAGCCATCGGGTCCACGCCCACGGGGTGCCGCCGACGACGAGCACGCGCAGGTGATCGGGCGAGTGGGCGACCGCCAACTGACCGATGAGGCAGCGCAGCACCGACGCCACCCGGGGCGGGTCGCCCACGACGCTCAGGCCCGATGACGCGACGAGGTCGAGCACCACGGGTGCCTGAGCATGCCTGGGGTGCTCACGGCGGTCCCCGGATCGAGGGTCGCGGACCTGCACGCTCACGAGCGCGCTCTCGGGTTCGCCAAGGCCGATCCGCACTCGCAGTTCGTCCGCGCCGGGTGCTCGCCACACGGCGCCACAGGGGTCTGCGGCGGCGTCGAGCACGGCCACCGGGTCGGGGCAGCGGATCGCCCAGGCCGCGGCCTCGACGGCGAGGGCCTGCTCGGTGGCCCGGTCGTGGGCGGCGAGCGCCGCGGCATACTCCCGCTGCTCGGCCCGGGAGCGGCGGCCACCGGACCGCCGTTCGTGGAGCCAGGTCGCGCCCATGGTGACCGGGCCGAGGAGGGCGAAGAGGAGGAACTGCGGCCCGAAGAATGCGGCGAGCACGGCGGCGATCGGCAGCGGCACGACCATCGCGACCCAGGGCAGGCCGGCCCGGGTCGCGGGCGTCGGAGCCGGTGGGGTCGTCAGGGTGACCGGGGGTATCTCGGGGTATGCCGTTGGGACGCTGGTGATCTCGACGAAGGGGGAGTCGTGCGTCGGCTCGTGGGTCGAGGTGGCGAGCGGGCGGCGCAGGCGGATCGTGCTGCGGCCGGCGCGGACCGTCGAGGACCGGTCGATCCGGATCCCACCCTCCCCGACCGGTATGCCGTCGACGCTGGCGCCGTTGGTCGAGCCGAGGTCCGTGAGCCACACCCCGTCGGCCGCGGGACGCACCTGGGCGTGTCGGCGGCTCAGGCCGCTGTCGGCCAGGGTGAGGTCGGCAAGACCGCCGCGCCCGATGATCAGGCCCGCGGGTTCGAGGGGACGCCGGTGACCGCAGTCCGGCCCCGAGGTGACGGCGAGGTCGAAAACGGCGGCCCGGGAGGTCGTGGGGAGCGCTCGCGGGGGATCGGCGGGCCGAAGGCGCGTTGGGTCGGGGCGGGGCCGGCTCGACACGTCGAGGCAGGCGCCGTGTCGAAGTGGCGCCTGACCACACCGCAAGTCCGCGGGCAGGGAGGTGCCTTGCCATGCCAGGGTGGCGCGCGGCATACCGAGGGCGGACGCCACCAAGGGCTCCAATTCGGCGACCGTGACCGGCCGCCCGGCCGTGACCCGCAGGTCGACCCCGGACGCCGCCGTGGCCGATCCGGCCGCGCCCGTGGCCCAGAGGGTGACGACGAAGTCCATGGCCGGACCGTAGGCCGAGCGGGCGATCGCCTGCAGGAGTTATCCACAGGCTTGGCGGGGGCGGTCCCACCCCGGCGGAGCGATCACGGACGGGTCCCGGGGCCCGTCAAGGTAAAGGGGGAGTAAAGGTCCGAGCGGGCCTGTGGATGACGGTCGGCGCGTTCGCGCGGAGTTTGCTTTCATGGAGGTACTGACGGGCGGCGCATGAGATGGGAGGTGGCGCGAATGGATGCCCTACGCACGGTGCGGGACGAGGTCGAGGAGCTCATCCGACGCTCCGGCCTCGACCCGGCGCGTGACCCGGTGGCGGTGCGGGCGATGGTCCGGGAGGCGGTCGCCGACTACGACGAACGGGCGCTCCACGGTGGGCTGCCCTTCCTCGGTGATGTCGATACCGCGGCCCAAGCGTTGTGGGACACGGTCGCGGGGCTCGGGCCGCTGCAGCGCTACCTCGATGACCCCGAGATCGAGGAAATCTGGATCAACCAGCCAAGCCGGGTGTTTGTGGCCCGGGGTGGGGTGGCGGAGTTGACGAGCACCGTGCTGACCCGCGACGAGGTGCGTGACCTTGTCGAACGGATGCTGCGCTCCTCGGGGCGCCGGGTCGACCTGTCCTCGCCATTCGTCGATGCCACATTGCCCGACGGGTCGCGGCTGCACGTCGTCATCCCGGACATCACCCGTGAAGACTGGCTCGTCAACATCCGCAAGTTCGTCGTGCGCGCCGACCGCCTCGAGGATCTCGTCCGGCTCGGCACCCTGACCCCCGCCGCGGCCCGGTTCCTTGACGCGTCGGTCGCCGCCGGGCTCAACATCCTCGTCGCCGGCGGCACCCAGGCCGGCAAGACGACCCTCCTCAACTGCCTCGCGGCCGCCATTCCCCCGCGCGAGCGCGTGGTCACCGTCGAAGAGGTCTTCGAACTCAAGATCCCCCTCCGCGATGTCGCGAGCATGCAATGCCGCCAACCCTCGCTCGAGGGCACCGGCGAGGTGCCGCTGCGGCGCCTGGTCAAGGAGGCACTGCGGATGCGGCCATCGCGGATCATCGTCGGCGAGGTCCGTCAGGCCGAAAGCCTCGACCTGCTCATCGCCCTCAACAGTGGTCTGCCCGGCATGGCGAGCCTGCACGCCAACAGCGCCCGCGAGGCGATCACCAAGATGTGCACCCTGCCCCTGCTCGCCGGCGAAAATGTGAGCAGCCGGTTCGTCGTCCCTACCGTCGCCGGTTCCATCGACCTTGTCGTCCATGTCGCCCTCGAACGCGACGGTCGCCGCGCCGTCCGGGAGATCCTCGCCATTCCCGGGCGCACCGAGGGTGACGTCATCGAGATGGCCGACCTGTTCGTCACCCGGGGCGGTGCCCTCGTGCGGGCTGAGGGTTTCCCCCCGCACGAGGAGCGCTACGAGCGCGCCGGCATCGACGTGCGGCGCCTACTCACTCAGGACCTCACATGACCGGTCCCGCGCTGGGCCTGCTCCTCGGTGCCGGCCTCTTCCTCATCTGGTCCTCCTTTTGGGTGCCCAACCGCGAGGTCGGTCGCGCTCCCAACCGGTTGCGGCGCCGCCTGCAAGACGAGGTGATCCAGTCCGAAATCCGGGGCCTCAGCGTGCCGGGTCTGTTGGGCGGCTGCCTGCTCGCCTTCGCGCTCGTGTTCCTCCTGCTGTATGCCGTCATCGGCGCCGCCCCGATCGCCCTCAGCTTCGCGCTGATGGCCGGCTGGGGGCCCCTGGCCTTGGTGCGGTTCCGGGCTCGGCGCCGCCGCGCCCGGCTGCGCGAGTTGTGGCCCGATGCGATCGACAACGTTGCCTCGGGGGTGCGGGCCGGGTTGTCCCTGCCTGAGGCGTTGGGCCAGTTGAGTCGGCGCGGGCCGGCGGAGTTGCGGGGGGCATTCGGCGGTTTCGCCGAGGACTACCGGTTGACCGGGCGGTTCCACGACAGCCTCGACCTGCTCAAGGAGCGGCTCTCGGACCCGGTGGGGGACCGCCTCATCGAGTCGCTCCGGATCGCCCGCGAGGTCGGGGGCAGCGACCTGGGCCGGCTCCTGCGGACCCTGTCGGTGTTTCTGCGCGAGGACGCCCGGACGCGTTCGGAGCTGGAGGCCCGCCAGTCGTGGACGGTCAGCGCCGCCCGGCTCGCGGTCGCAGCCCCCTGGTTGGTCCTCCTCATGTTGTCGACGCGCCCGGAGTCGGTGTCGGCCTATTCGACCGTCACCGGCGTCATGGTGTTGCTTTTCGGAGCGGGCGTGTCGGCATTCGCCTATTGGGCGATGGTGCGCATCGGGCGTTTGCCCGAAGAGGAGCGGGTGCTGCGATGAGTTACCTCCAGCAGGGCTTGGCGCTTGGTGCCGTGTTCGGTCTCGGTCTGGTCCTCGTCTGGCGTGGTTTGCCGGTCACCCGGCGGCATACGTTGGCCGATCGCGTGCTGCCCTATCTGCGCGACCAAGCCCGGCCTAGCACGCTGCTCACGACCGTCGGTATGCCGCGCCACTGGACGGTGCTTTCGGCCACCCCGATCCGCCGAGCGGGGATGGTCATCGATCGCGTGTTTGGCGACGCGGCGACAGTGCGTCGACGCCTGCAACGTGCCGGGCAACCCCCCGATGTGGCCGGTTTCCGCGCCCAGCAAGTCATGGCTGGGGTCGGGGGCGCTGGTGCTGGCCTGCTGCTGGCTGCCGCCGGGATCTCTGCCGGGCAGGTCGGACCCTTTCTCGCCCTGATGCTCGTGCTGCTCGGGGCCGCCCTCGGAGTCGTCGTCTGGGACCAGTTGTTGAGCCGTCGGGCGAGGCGACGTGAGGAGCGCATGCTCGTCGAGTTCCCGACCATTGCCGAGTTCCTCGCGCTCGCTGTGGGCGCAGGCGAGGGGGCTGTCGGGGCGCTGGACCGGGTCAGCCGGCTCTCACAGGGCGAACTCGCCGGTGAGTTGCGTCGTTGTCTGGCCGACGCCCGGGCGGGTGCGAGTTTGCCCGTGGCGCTTGCGGGTCTCGCCGATCGGACCGGGCTGCCCAGCCTGGCGCGGTTCGTCGATGGCATAGTCATTGCGGTCGAGCGCGGCACACCGCTGGCCGAGGTGTTGCGCGCCCAGGCCCAGGACGTCCGCGAAAACGGCCGCCGCGTGCTCATGGAGTCGGCTGGCCGCAAGGAAATCGCGATGATGGTGCCGGTGGTCTTTCTCATCTTGCCCTTGACGATTGTTTTTGCCCTCTTCCCGGGCCTGTCCTTTTTCGACTTCACGTTTTGATCCACCACTAGGAGGGACCCCATGATGCTTCGGATGTACGTTCGGTTGCGCGCTCTTGGCGACCAAGAGCGCGGCGATGTGCCGGGCTGGGTGCTCATCACGTTGATGACGGCCATGCTCGTTGCCGCCTTGTGGGCGGTCGCGCGTACGAAGATCATCGAAATCTTCGAGAAGGCGCTGACCCTGGTGAGCTGATGGGCAATCGGCGCAGTGGCGAGTCCCGCGGCGGCGCAGTTGGGCGCGGTCGGCGAGCGGGCGGCATACCGGATGCCCTTCGGGAGCAAGGCTCGGCGGTCACTGACTTCGTGTTCGTCTCCGGCCTACTGGCCTTACTGTTTCTCGCGCTCCTGCAACTGGGACTGGTACTCCACGTTCGCAACACGCTCATGGCCGCGGCGGCCGAGGGTGCCCGCATGGGTGCGCGCGCCGGAGCCACCCCGGCCGACGGTGTCGCACGCACCCGCGAACTCATCACCGGCCAACTCTCCGCACGCTATGCACAATCGATCGTTGCGGGGGTCGACCAGGTGGCCGGTGCCCGGGTTGTCGTCGTGCGGGTCCAGGCACCGGTGCCCGTCATCGGTCCGCTGGGGATCGGCGAGGGTTTCGATGTGCTGGCCCGCGCCTATGCCGAGCAGCAGTGAGGTGGCGTGATGGCGTGGGTGCGGCGGTGGTGGTGGCAGGCAGTGGCCCGATTGCGGGGCGAGGGCGGCGGTGAGGCAGGCAGTGCGGTCGTCGAATTCGTGTTTCTCGCGATACTCCTGATGGTCCCGCTCGTCTACCTCGTTCTGATGCTCGCCCGGTTGCAGGCGGGGGCGTATGCCGCGAGCGCGGCAGCCCGAGAGTCCGGTCGGCTGTTCGTCACCGCCCCCGATGAGGCGAGTGCGGTGGCCCGTTCACGGGCGGCTGCCAACCTTGCGCTGGCCAACATGGGGTTCACCGAGGGGTCGCGGCTCGACCTGTCGTGTTCGGCCACCCCCTGCCTGACTCCCGGCGCGGCGGTGACGTCCCGGGTGACGGTGACGGTCCCCTTGCCGCTCATCCCGGCCTTTGCGCGGGGGTTCATCCCCCTTGAGGTGCCCCTCCACGCCCAGAGTGTCTCCGAGGTCGACACCTATCGGAGCGGGCCATGAGTTCCCGGCAGGTTCGATGGGCCCGGCACCCCTGGCTGGGCTGGCTCCGGCGTGCCGACGGACCGGCGCGGCGAGTTGGGGCACGCGGTGGGGCGGACGGCATACCGGCACGTCGACCGGGGGCCGATCACGGGGAGGACGGCCAAATCTCCCTCCTCATCGTCGGGATGACGGTCATCGCGCTGCTTCTCATTCTCACGACGGTGGCGGTGACCGCGCTGGGGCTGGCTCGAACTCGGCTCATGGATGCCGCTGACAGCGCTGCGTTGGTGGCGTCCAACGCACTGGATGAATCCGCGTATGGCGAGTCCGGCCTTCCCGACGCCGTGCCGTTGTCAAACGCCACGGTCCAGCAGGCGGCGGGGCGCCAACTAGCACGCCTCGATCTGCCCTCGGGCATCCTCGGGTGGAGCATCGCGGCGGGCACGGGGTCCCCGGACCGGCGCACCGCGGTTGTCGTGCTGACCGGCCAGGTGCGCGTCCCCTTCGCCGAGGTGGTCGGCAGCAACGCGACGATCGCGATGACCGTCCAGTCGCGAGCCCGCGCCGCCCTTCGGCCCTGACTTTCACCGGGCCCACCCGGGGCCCGGTGGCCTGGACGGTCTTCGGTTCGCTGGCTGGCGCGGCCCGTACGCTGCCGGTATGGGGTTCTTCATCAGTGACGAGCGGCTGCGGGCCATGTATGCCGGGAGCGCCGGGAACGCGGTGGCGCGCCGGTATGCCCGCCTCTGGGGTTGGGTGCAGGCGCGGGGGTGGCTGCCGCGGCGTTGGGTCACTCTCGAAGTGCCCGGGCGCAAATCCGGGCGGCCCACGCGCTTTCCCATCGGGCTCGCCGACGTCGATGGCCGCTGGTATCTCGTCTCGATGCTCGGGGAGTGCAACTGGACCAAGAACGTGCGGGCTAACGATGGCTGGGTCACCCTCCACTGGGGTCGGCCCTACCGGCGGCACGTCACCGAGGTGCCACCGGCGCAGCGGGCCCCGATCCTCGCCCGCTACGTCGCCAAGGTTCCCGGTGGCCGTCCGCACATCCCGGTGCCGCCCGGGGCTCCGGTGCAGGACTTCGAGGCGATCGCTGCCCGCTATCCGGTGTTCCGGATCGACAGCTGACGGCGGCTCGGCTCGGCTCTTCCGGTGGGAAAGGGGCACTTCGCCCCCCGACAGTTGGGGTGCGAAGTGGCTCTTGGGCTGTTCAGGCGGGAAAGGGGTGACAGGTGAGACGGAGGGGGCGTCGGGGCGGCGGCGGAATCACGGCAGGCCTGCTCGGCCCGCGCTCGCGTAGGCTTGACTCTCGTGGCTGTCGACTTCACTCAGGCGATCAAGGACCTCCGCGCGACCATGACCTCGGTGCGTGAGGTCACCGATCTGACCGCGCTGCGGGCCCAGATCGCCGACCTGGAGACCCAGGCCGCCGAACCCACCCTCTGGGAAGACCAGGAGCGGGCCCAGCACATCACCTCCTCGCTGTCGCGGGCCAAGGCCGAACACGACCGGGTCACCGGCATGGACGCCCGCATCGACGACCTCGAGGCCCTCGTCGAACTCGGCACCGAGGAGGATGACGCCGACACCCTCGTCGAGGCCGAGCGCGAGTTGGTCGCGGTCACCAAGGCCGTCGGCGAACTCGAGGTCCGCACCCTCCTCTCCGGTGAGTACGACGAGCGCGCCGCCGTCGTCACGATCCGCTCCGGCGCCGGCGGGGTCGACGCCGCCGACTTCGCCGAGATGCTGCTGCGGATGTACCTGCGCTGGGCCGAACGCCACGGCTACCCGACGAAGGTCATGGACACCTCCTACGCCGAGGAGGCCGGCCTCAAATCCGCGACCTTCGAGGTCAACGTCCCCTATGCCTACGGCAACCTCTCCGTCGAGGGCGGCACCCACCGGCTCGTGCGCATCAGCCCCTTCGACAACCAGGGCCGGCGCCAGACGAGTTTCGCTGCCGTCGAGGTCATCCCGCTCATCGAGTCCACGGACACCATCGACATCCCGGAGAACGAGATCAAGGTCGACGTGTTCCGTTCCTCCGGCCCGGGCGGGCAGTCGGTCAACACGACCGACTCGGCGGTGCGGATGACCCACATCCCGACCGGGATCGTCGTCTCCATGCAGAACGAGAAGTCGCAGATCCAAAACCGCGCCGCTGCCCTGCGCGTCCTCCAGTCCCGACTCCTCTTGCAGAAGAAGGCCGAGGAGGCCGCCGCCAAGAAGGAACTCGCCGGCGACATCAAGGCCAGTTGGGGGGACCAGATGCGCTCCTACGTTCTCCAGCCCTACCAGATGGTCAAGGACCTGCGCACCGAATACGAGGTCGGCAACCCGCAGGCGGTCTTCGACGGCGACATCGACGGGTTCATCGAGGCCGGCATCCGCTGGCAGGTCTCGCAGCGCAAGCACCAGGACTGAGAACGAGGCCGGTATGCCGCACCCTCCGCTGTCGTGGTCGGCGTGGGCCGAGGTCGTGGCCGCGGCGCTCCAGGGTTTGGCTGACGGCCAGACGTATGTCGTGTCCGCGCCCGCGAGTCTGGCCCGGCCGGCCAAGCGCCCCGGGGTGGCGAAGCGGTTGACCGGTCGCCGGTATGTCAGGGTCGCCCCCTGGGTGTCCTTCGTGCGCCTCGAAGACCACCTCCTCGGGTCGTGCATCAGCGACGACCGCAGCATCGGCTTTCCCCTCAGCGCGCAGGAGAAGGAGCAGCTGGTCGCCCTCGGCTGGCATGAGCCGAGCCCGGGCCAGGGGCCGACGTACTTCCGGTGGTTCCCCGACGACGTGGCCGAGACGGCATACCTGGCTCTCGCCGACGCCGACCGGGCGGCCGACCTGGCGGGCCTGACGATGCGCGACGTCTTCGGGGTGAGCGACCCCGCCGACCTCGTCATCGCCTGACCGACCCGTCCGTTCGCGGGCGGCGCAGGCCGTCGGATTTTGAGCACCACCGGCCGCTTCGGACCGCGCCGCTGAACCCGACGCGTAGCCACGTCGGTCACAACCGCCACACAGGCCACACGCCGAACAAACCTGGGGTCCCCGCGATGGCGGCGACAGCGACCTATTCTCAATCCCGGACCGGCCCCGCCGGCCCCTGGCATCTGTTCCTTGAGCCCTGAGGCACCCACGCACCGATGATCCGCTTCGACCACGTGACCAAGACGTACTCCCCGACCGCTGCCCCGGCTCTCGATGACGTCTGCCTGGAAATCAACCGCGGTGACTTCGCGTTCGTCGTCGGCAAGTCCGGCTCGGGGAAGTCCACGCTGCTGCGGATCGCCCTGCGCGAACAACTCGCGACCCAGGGCGAGGTCATGGTCGCCGGGCAGGATCTGCGGCACCTGTCCGCGCGCCAGGTCCCGCGGCTGCGCCGGCAGATGGGCGCGGTCTTCCAGGACTTCCGGTTGCTGCCCGGCAAGACCGTGTCCCAGAACGTCGCATTCGCCCTCCAAGTCATCGGCAAACCCCGTCACCTGATCCGTACCCTCGTCCCCGAGACCTTGGAGATGGTGGGCCTGGCGGACAAGGGCAAGCGGCTGCCTCACGAACTCTCCGGCGGCGAACAGCAACGGGTGGCCATCGCCCGCGCCGTCGTCAACAAGCCGCAGATCCTGCTGGCCGACGAACCCACCGGCAACCTCGACCCCGCGACCAGCCTCGACATCGTCCATTTGCTCGACCGGATCAACCGTGCCGGGACGACGATCGTCATGGCCACCCACGACAGCGCCATCGTCAACGAGATGCTCCGCCGGGTGATCGAACTCGACGCCGGCCGGGTCGTGCGCGACGAGCCGTCGGGCACCTACCACCCCGACCTCACTCCCGAGGAGGACCGGCCCGCCGCGCCCGACGCGACCGAGACGACCTGGGACCCCGACCCGGCGGACGGATTCGACGCGGCGGCCGGCTTCGAGGGGGGGTTGTGATGCGCATCGGTTTCCTGCTCAGTGAGATCTGGACCGGGCTGCGGCGCAACCTGTCGATGGCCATCTCGGTCATCCTGGTGACGATGGTCTCGGTCTTCCTCCTCGGCCTCGGGGTGCTCGCCCAGCGCCAGGCGGACACCATGAAGGGCTACTGGTACGACCGGATCCAGGTCTCCATCTTCATGTGCTACGAGGGCGCGTCCCAGCCCAACTGCCAGGAAAAGGCCGCTACCGACGGCCAGAAGCAGGCCATCTCGACCCAACTCAAGGCGATGCCCGAGGTCGAGGAGGTGTACTTCGAGGACAAGCAACAGGCCTACGACCGGTTCCAGGAACAGTTCCGCAACAGCCCGATCGCCGACAGCGTGCGCGTCGGCGACATCCCCGAGAGTTATCGCGTCAAACTCAAGGACCCGACCAAGTTCGCCGTCGTATCCAGCCAGTTCGACAAGGCGCCCGGGGTGGCCGCGGTCCAAGACCAAGAGAGCGTCCTGAAGAAGTTCTTCAAGATCATCAACGGCGTCACCATCTTCGCCCTCGCGCTGGCCGCCTTGATGGCGGTGTGCGCCGCGCTCCTCATGGCGACGACGATCCGGCAGGCGGCGTTCGTGCGCCGCCGGGAGATCAGCATCATGCGGCTTGTCGGCGCCGGCGCCTGGACGATCCGGATGCCCTTCCTCCTCGAAATGCTCATCGTCGCTTCCGTCGGTGTTGGGCTCGCCGTGGCCATGCTGTGGGGGGTCGTGCGGGTCGTCTTCAATCTCGGGGTCAACCAGTTTGCGCTCAACCAGGCGTGGATCGGCACGAGCGATGTGCTCGCCGTGGCGCCCTGGCTGTTCGGGGGAGTGGCCCTCGTCGCGTTGGTCACCTCCCTGCTCACCTTGCGTCGCTACTTGCGCGTCTGAGAGGTCTGGTATGCCGTCTGCTTCGCTCGCGCGCCCCGCTCCCCGTCCGGCCCGTCGGCACCGCGCGACGCGCCCCCTGGTCCGGGCTCTCGTCGGGTTCCTCCTCGCCGCCGGTCTGGTGTCGGGTTCGGTGGCCCAGGCGGCCGACGATCCGGACGCGGCCAAACGGTCCGTCGATGCCCAGTTGCAGGCCCTGCGCGACCAACTCCACGACACCGAGGCCGGGCTCGCCGCGGCATACCTGGCCCTGAAAGAAACCGAAGCGAAACTGCCGGGCGCGCAGGCCGACCTGGCCAAGGCGCAGGCGCAAGTCGACCTCGCCCAGGCTGCCAAGGCGCAGGCGGACGCCGACCTCAAACTGGCCCAGGCCAACGAGAAGAAGGCCGAGGACGAACTCGCCGACACGATGGCCCAGATCACGGCGGGCCGGGGCAAGGTGGCGACGCTGGCGAGCCAGATCTATATGGAGCAGGGGCTCACCTCCCTCACTCTTGCGGTCAACGCCGACAGTCCCCAGCAGTTGGCCGACCGGCTGACCACCGTGGGCGCGGTGACCGACGTCCAGAACAGCGCCCTGACCCGGTTGGCTACGGCCCGCGCCAACCTCACCGCCCAGGAGTCGCGCCTGAGCGCGCTGCGGGCGGACAGTGAGAAAGCCAAGGCGAAGGCCGAGCAGGCCGTTGCCGCGACCACGACGGCCCGGGATGCCGCGGCTGCGGCCAAGGCGAGCCTGGATCGGTTGGCCACGGACCAGCGCCAGCAGTCCGAGCAGGTCCAGGCCAAACTCGCTGGTCAGCGCGACCGCGAAAGCCAGTTGCAGGCCGAGTCGGATCGGCTGAGCGAGGTTCTCAAGGAGCGGGCCGCCGCCGCTCAGCGGGCCGCGGCCCAGAACTCGGGCGGGGCCTCGACGTCCTCCCAGCCGGCCCAGGACTCGGGTGGCACCTTCACCTGGCCCAACCCCGGCGGCGAGGTCACCTCGGAGTTCGGGCGGCGGATCCACCCGATCACCGGCGTCGGGCGCCTGCACTCCGGGATCGATATCGCCACCCCCTGCGGCACCCCGATCGTCGCGGGTGCCTCGGGCACGATCGTCTCGGCCGGGTGGGCCGGCGGCTACGGCAACCGGGTGGTCATCGACCACGGGATGCTGCGCGGGGTCCCGGTGGCGACCAGTTACAACCACATGCAGTCGATCGCGGTGTCCGGCGGCACGGTGAGCCGGGGCCAGGTCATCGGCTATGAGGGGACCACCGGGTTCAGCACCGGCTGCCACCTCCACTTCGAGGTCTATGTCAACGGCACGCCGGTCAACCCGCGCGGCTGGCTCTGAGCCCGGTCCCGACGCGGCATACGCCCCGGGTGTCGTGGTGAAGTAGCGTGGGTCTGGCGTCGACACCGATGCAGAGAGGGGAGGGCGCCATGGCCAAGGAGACCAATGCCGGCCGCAAACTCGTCGCGAGCAACCGCAAGGCCCGCCACGACTACCACATCGAGGACACCTACGAGGCCGGCATCGCCCTGATGGGCACCGAAGTCAAGGCGTTGCGCATGGGGCGGGCCTCGCTCGTGGACGGGTGGGCCGCCTTCGCCGGGGGTGAACTGTGGCTCGAGGGCGTCCACATTCCTGAATACCTCAACGGCACCTGGACCAACCATTCGCCGCGGCGCAAACGCAAACTGCTCCTCCACCGCCGTGAACTCGACAAGTTGTGGACCAAGACCCGCGAGTCCGGGCACACCCTCGTGCCGCTCTCCCTCTACTTCAAGGACGGGCGGGCCAAGATCGAGTTGGCGCTCGCCAAGGGCAAGAAGGACTACGACAAGCGGCACGCCCTGCGCGAGCGCCAGGATCGCCGCGACGTCGAGCGGGCCTTGCATGGGCGTGGGTCCCGATGAGGGCGGCCCTGTCGGAGTCGTGGGGCCGGTATGCCGCGGCCCGTGGTCGGCGGTCGGCGCCCGGTCGGCGCCCAGGGGGCGCATCCCGGAGCCGGTGGCGCAGCTGGGTGCCGCTCGTGGTGGTGCTGCTGACCTTGGTGGGGCTGACCGGGCTGGCCGGATCGGCCCAGGCGGCGGGTGCTGCGGCCGGTGCCGTGCCCGAGACCGGTTTTTCGCTCATCGGTGACGACCTTGCGGCGCGGTACGACGCGGCATACCAGGTCAACGCCGACGGTTCGGTCAATGTCACCCAAACCATCGACTGGACCTTTCCCACGGGCGGAAACAAGCACGGCATCGTGCGGACGGTGACCGTGCGCGCCGGCTATGGAGACAACAAGAACCAGTACCGCTACTACGACCTCACGGATGTCACCGTGACATCCCCGACGGGCGCCCCGACGGATGTGTCGATCACCGACGCCGGAGCCGAACAACGTATTCGCGTCGGTTCCCCGGACCAGGCCGTCAGCGGCACCCAGACCTATGTTGTTTCGTACCGCCTGGCTCATATCGTCAACGACATCGGCGACGGCACCGCGGAGTTCTACTTCAACCACGTGACCCCCTCGGGCAACGAGTTCACCTATCGGCGGGTCACGGCGAGTGTCACCGCCCCGGTTGCCGCGACCAAGGCAGCGTGCTATTACGGCGCCACCGGCTCGACAACGCCGTGCACGGCCCAGGCGGGGACGACCTCCACGTTCACGACGCCCGACATCGCCCCTGGGCAGGGCGCGAGCATCGTCACGTCGTACCCGCGCACCGCGTTCGCGGATCTCACCCCGGATATCCGAGAGGGTTCGGCGACCGGTGGGTCGAGCGTGTCGCCGGGCCTGGCCCGGTTCCTGGCCTGGCTGAGTACCGGGCTCGGGTTGCTGCTACCCGTGGGGGCGGCGGCCGGGATGGGTTGGCTCGTGTGGACCCGGGGACGCGACGAACGGTATGCCGACCTCACCCCGGGGCTGACGCCCGGGCTGGGGCAAGAGGGCACCGCGGTGGTGCGCGGGGGGCGGCGCGGACCGGTTGCGGTGCAGTTCACGCCGCCGCAGGGGGTGCCGCCCGGGCTTGCCGGCACCGTTCTCGACGAGGCCGCCGACGTCGTCGACGTCACGGCCACGCTCATCGACCTCGCCGTGCGTGGACATCTCACCCTGACTCAGACCCAGGATGCGGGGTTGCTCCGCAAGGCGGACTGGGCCCTCACGTGGACCCCGTCGACCGATCGTGCCGAGTTGGAGCCGTTCGAGCAGCACCTGCTCGACGGGGTGTTTGCCCAGGGGACTCCCACTCAACTGTCCGCCCTCAAGAACTCCTTCGCTCCCACGCTCAAACGGGTCCAGCAACTCATGTACGACGCGACCGTGAGCCGGGGGTGGTTCCGCCGCGACCCGAGCCGGCAACGGGGCGGTTGGCTGGCTATGGGCATCGCCGTCGGGGTGCTCGGGCTGCTCGGGGCGTTCTTCCTGTCCGCCCTGGTGTCCGGGCTGTCGGTCGCCGGCCTCCCGGTGAGCGGCCCGGTCCTGTTGGGCGGGGGCAGTGTGATCGCCGGTGTCTTGATGGCCGTCCTGGGGGCTCGCATGCCCGCGCGCACCGCGACCGGCAGCGCCGTGCTCGCCCAGATCGAGGGGTTCCGTCAGTACCTCGCCACCGCCGAGGCATCGCAGATCCGGTGGGAGGAAGCGCAGGAGATCTTCAGCCGGTTCCTGCCCTACGCCATGGTGTTCGGGCTGGCCAAGCGCTGGGCCGCGGTGTTCGAGGAGGTCGCGGCGGCGGCCACGGCGGCCGGGCACACCGTGCTCATGCCCACGTGGTATTCCGGATATCCCGGGATGTACACCTTCGTCTCCTTGACCGAAGGACTCGACTTGTTCTCGACGCAGGCCGCGAGCACCTTCGTCTCGACGCCGGGGTCATCGGGGTCGAGCGGTTTCGGCGGCGGTGGGTTCTCCGGTGGCGGTGGCGGTGGCTCCGGCGGCGGGTCGTGGTAGTTGGGCCGGTGCCCGTTCATGGGGGACATGCGGTGGGAAAGGGGCAGTTCGCACCTGGAACGTTGGGGTGCGAAGTGGACGCTAGGTGGTTCAGGCGGGAAAGGGGGGACGGGCTGGTTGGTCCGCGTCGCTCGCGTGCGGCATACTGAAAGGCCCTCCGGTGTTGAGCCGAGGGTGACAAGTGAACAGTGTGGGACCACCCCTTCACGGGGGCGATCGGTTTCGACATTGGTCGGCTGATCAGGGGAAGCGGGTCGAGGAGGCACGGTCATCTCGTCAACGCTCCGTGCAAACCAATAGGTGCCAACTCCAAGCGCACCGACTTCGCCCTCGCCGCCTGAGCGAGCCCGAAGTCCGTTGGCCTATGCGTGATCTCCGCATAGTCACCAGCGTCATCTAGAGATCTTGCTGCGGCGCCATGTCGGGGGGCGTCGCGGGACTCCTACTCGACTGGGCCTGTCAGGGGACGTGTGCGTGCGAGCCCTGGGGCCGAGAAAATCCATAGCGCACTGCACCCGGAGAAGCCCTGGTAATCCGTCAGTGGACGCGGGTTCGATTCCCGCCGCCTCCACCTCGGGGGGAAGTGTTGAACTCTACGTTCAACACTTCCCCCACCGACTTTGCCTCGGCAAGGTCGGCAAGGGTCATCCCCACGTCACCGCTGAAGAACCACGAGGCGATGGTCAGGCTCGCGGCGGAGACGAAGATCTTGTCGACGAAATAGTCGAACAGCAGATCTCTCGTCTCCGCCGTGTCCATCGTCGCGTGGGCGAAGCGTCGATAGAACGCGCCGATCGAAGCCTCGTCCTCGAACAGCGTGGCCTTGACACGCTCGGCATGGATCGCTGTCTCCAGTTCCCGCTTCTGCTCCTCTAGCGAGTCCATCGCCTCGGCCGTGGACTCGTTCATGATGCCCATCGCGATCGCCTTCACGAAGTTCGCCAGTTGCTTCTCGACGTCGTTCCGGCGGGCCTCCAGCCCCTTCAGCACGTCGTGGCCCCTGGCGTGGGTCTCGCGGTAGTGGTGAGCCATGTCAACCGCCAGTGAGGCCAGCATCTCGCTGTTGTCGAGGAAGCCCTCGACGATCTCTACCACGCGCGCCTCGATGTCGTCCTTGCGGACGTTCTTGGCCGTGCAAGCCTTCTTCCGCCTATTCAGGCAGTAGTAGTACCGGTACTTCCTTCCCGTCTTCGATGTGCCCGACACGCCCTCCATCGACCCGCCGCACAGCTCACAGAACAGTCGGCCGGTCAGCCAGTACTCCGGCGCATCGTCGCCCAAGCCGGCCAGCTCGGCCTTCGTCTTGGCGCCCCTGCGCTTGTTGACCGCGAACTTCTTCTGGACCTCCTCGAACGTCGCGTCGTCGACGATCCGCGGCATGCCGCCCGGCACCACGAACCCGGCGTAGGAGTACTCGCCGATGTAGGCCCTGCTCTTGAGCAGCTTGTTTAGGGTCTTGGCCGTGAACCGGTAGCCGTTGGCTGTCCGCACCCCAGTGGCGTTGAGCTGGTCGGCGATCTTCTGCATCGACTTGCCGCTGGCGTAGTCGTCGAAGATCTGCGCGACCACGGGCGCAGTGTCTGGGTCCAGCACGTACCGCTTGTCGGGGCCGGTCAGGAAGCCGAAGATCTTACGACCGTTGCTCAAGGCGTTCTTGGCGTTGTATTCGACGCCCCGCCTGATGTTGACCGCCAGCTGGTGTGAGTAGTACTCGGCGAAGGCATCGCTCAGGCCCTCGACGAGGATCGAATCAGGATCGTCGGTTGGGGAAAACCCCTCGATGTAGTGCAGCTTGGCGCCGGCCAGGCGGATCTGGTTCTTGACCCTGAGCAGGTCCGAGCGGTCGCGTCCGAGGCGATCGTTCTTCCAGACGGCCACGTAGGCGGGCTTGATCGAGGGCAGCTCTCGCAGCATCTGCTGGAAGCCGGGCCGGTCGGTGTTCCTCCCAGTCCTGGCTGGATCGTCGTACTCACGCACGACCCGGAGCCCCTTGCCTTCGGCCCAACGATGAACGCGCTCGCGCTGCTGCTCGATCGACGCCTCGTTCTGCGACGACGACGAGAACCTGTAGTAACCGACCACCAGATCGTTGTCGTTGAACTCCGGCAGTTTGCGCATCAGTTCGCCTCCCCCTCAGGGGTCTCGACGTTCGTGCCGAGCTCGACGGCCAGCCCGAGCGCTCGGGCGACCTGCTCAAGCGACGCCATGCGCACGTGCTGGCCGGCCTCGATCCGAGCGATGGTCGGCCGCGAGAGACCGCATCGCTCGGCCAGCTCAGCCTGCGACCAGCCGCGCAGATCGCGTGCATCACGGATCCGCTGACCCAGCATCATGACCGTGATCTTCCCTGTCGCGTCACGAGACGCACTGTATCAGTCGCTGATACAGTTTACCACGAGGCCAGAACTGTCACACCCGGCCGATAAGTTGACAGCAACACGATGAGCACGCTGGCGGATCGTCCAGCACGGAAGGACGGGGCGCACGATGGCGAGCGAGCTGGGCAGCACCCTGTACGGTCGCCGGACCCTCGCCGCTGAGGTCTCATCGTGACGCTGGTCCTGGAGGAGTCGCTGGTGAAGTCGCGGGAGCGAGTGAAGTCCTACGGCGAGGTATTCACGCCCCGCCACATGGTCGACCGCATGCTCGACATCGTGGCGGCTGATCTGGAAGGCCCCGGCTTCGTCGACAAGACCTTCCTTGAGCCGTCGGCCGGCGATGGCAACTTCCTGGTCGCGATCTTGGAGCGCAAGCTCGCGGCCGTCGAGCGCACCTTCGAGCCAGCACTGTGGCCGCAGGAGTCGCTCTTCTCCCTCGCGTCGATCTACGGCATAGAGCTGCTGGAGGATAACCACATCGAGGCCAAGGCCGCGATGCTGGAGACGTTCCTCGACTTCCACCGCGATCATGGCGTCCCCTGCCACGCTGGCACCAACCTGCACCGTGCGGCCACCTTCCTCATCGACACCAACATCGTCCAAGGCAACACCCTCACTGACCTCGATGCCGAGGGTCGCGAGATCCACTTCTCGTGGTGGCAGAGGGTCCCCGACGTGCCAGGCGCAGTCCAGCGCGAGACCTTCCGGTTCGCCTCCCTGCGCGAAGACTCGATGTTCGACTTCGCCGTCTACGACACCTACGCCGTGTGTCAGATCAACCAGGTGCATCACGAGATGAGGACGCATGCCTAGCCCGAAGATCGACACGTTCGGGGAGATCAACCCGATGGTCTACTCGTGGACCACGCCTGACGTGCCCAAGTACTCCGGCTGGGAGAAGATCGGCTACACCGACCGCCAGAGTGTCGACTCGCGCATCGCTCAGCAGGCCTCCCAGATGTCGGTCGAGAAGCGCAAGCTCTGGGCCCAGCGCGCAGTCTTCATGTCCGAGGCCGGCGGCTACTTCACCGACCACGACTTCCACGCATTCCTGCGCCAGCACGGCATCCCGCGCGAGCTCAAGCCCGAGCGCACCGAGTGGCATGACTTCAACGGCGCCACGAAGGGGTCCAAGCAGCTCTTCTTCGACTTCGCCAGCCAGGACTTCGACGACTTCCAGACCTCAGGCGAGGACGAATACGCCCTCCGGCCGGAGCAACGCTCCGCCGTCGAGCAGGCCATGACCGCGTTCGCGACGGGGTCCAAAGAGGTGCTCTGGAACGCCAAGCCGCGGTTCGGCAAGACCCTGACGACCTACGACCTGATGCGGCGGATGGACCTCCAGAAGGTCTTGATCGTCACCAACCGTCCCGCCATCGCCAACTCCTGGTACGACGACTTCACCCGCTTCATCGGACACCAGACCCCCTTCAAGTTCGTCTCCGAATCGGCATCGTTGGCCCAGCGGGCCACGATGACCCGTGCCCAGTGGCGCAGCTACCTCCTATCGAACGAGGACAAGGACGCCCGCATCGTCGAGTTCCTCTCGCTGCAGGACCTGAAGGGCTCGAAGTACTTCGGCGGAATCCACGACAAGCTGCGCCACATCGCTGACTTCGACTGGGACCTGCTGGTGATCGACGAGGCCCACGAGGGCGTCGACACCACCAAGACCGACGTCGCCTTCGACCAGATCAAGCGCAAGTACACGCTCCACCTGTCCGGCACGCCCTTCAAGGCGCTGGCCTCCGGCCGCTTCAGCGACGAGGCGATCTTCAACTGGACCTACGAGGATGAGCAGACCGCGCGCGAGCAGTGGGCCGACGGCACCCAGGACAACCCCTACGCCGCCTTGCCCACGCTGAACCTGTTGACCTACCAGCTCTCTCGGATGATCGCCGACAAGCTCAGCGAGGGCGTCGCCATCGACGAGGACTCGGCGAACATCGACTACACGTTCGACCTCAACGAGTTCTTCGCCACCAAGGACAACGGCTACTTCGAGTACGAGGCCGACGTCATCAAGTTCCTGGACTGCCTGGCGACCAACGAGAAGTACCCGTTCAGCACCCCAGAGCTGCGTGAGGAGATCCGGCACTCGTTCTGGTTGCTCAACCGCGTCGCCTCGGCCAAGGCCCTCGAGCGGCTACTTAGGGCCCATCCGGTCTTCAAGGACTACACGATCGTGCTCGCTGCTGGCGACGGCAAGGGCGACGACACCGACGTCGCAGCCATCGGCAAGTCCCTCGACAAGGTCCGCGAGGCCATCGCCGCGGCCGAGTCGGTTGGCGGCAAGACGATCACTCTCTCGGTCGGGCAGTTGACCACTGGCGTCACGGTCCCGGAGTGGACCGCGGTGATCATGTTGTCCAACATGTCCTCGCCGGCGCAGTACATGCAGGCGGCTTTCCGGGCACAGAACCCATTCACCTTCCAGCGTGGCGGCGCCATCCTGCAGAAGAAGAACGCCTACATCTTCGACTTCGCCCCCGAGCGCACGCTGACGATCTTCGATACGTTCGCGAACAACCTCAGCGCGAACCCATCCGGTGACCCGGCTATTCGCCGCGACAACATCCGGCGTCTGCTCAACTTCTTCCCCGTCCTCGGTGAGGACTCCGAGGGCCGGATGATCGAGCTCGACGCTTCCCAGGTGCTGACCTTCCCGGCCACCTTCAAGGCACGCGAGGTAGTCCGGCGCGGCTTCCTGTCGAACCTGCTGTTCGACAACGTCGCCGGCATCTTCCGGTTCTCCGAGCACGTCAAGGAGATCCTAGACAAGCTGCCGACGGCCAAGCAGGGCAAGGTCAAGAAGGGCGAGCCCATCGAGCTGCCGGAGCCCATGCCCAAAACCGACCGTGATGGCAACGTCGAGGTCGATCGCGAGACGGTCATCAATCCGAAGGTCGCCGAGCTCGGGCCGCCGGTGTGGAGCAAGGAAGACATCCCGGATGTCACCCCCGCCACGCCCGTCGCCGCTGCGATGTCCCAGGTCGCCAAGATGGTCACTGACAGCACCCGCGAGAAGCGCGACGAGCTCAAGGAGAAGTTCGGCCTCACCGCTGCCCAGACGAATCGCGACGTCAAGCGCACCGAGCAGATCGTCAAGGACCAGGTCGAGCGCGCGTTCACCGATGTGCGAATAGAGACCGCTCGCTTGGAGGACGACCTCAGGGCTGCTCCGACCGAGGCCGAGGCCGAGCAGATCCAGGTACGCATCGAGGACCAGAAGAGCGAACTCGCCAAAGCACTCGAAGCCATCGTCGAGACCACCATCGGCTCGGTCGTCGAGGACGTCGTCACTCGTGAGACGACCAAGGGTGAGCAGAAGAAGGTCGACAAGTCGATGGACGAGGCCCGCGATCACCTGCGCGGCTTCGCCCGCACGATCCCGATGTTCCTGATGGCCTACGGTGACAGGGACATTCGCCTGTCCAACTTCGACGACTACACGCCCGACGACGTGTTCGAGGAGATCACTGGGATCACCGAGGAGGAGTTCAGGGTCCTCCGCGATGGCCAGGTGGTCACCGAGGACGACGGCACGGTCATCACGATCCCCGGCCTGTTCGACGAGGCTGTGTTCGATCAGTCGATGCAGGAGTTCCTCAACAAGAAGGAGGAGCTCGCCGACTACTTCGACGACGCCCTGACCGAGGACATCTTCGCCTACGTTCCCCAGCAAAAGACCTCACTGGTCTTCACGCCCAAGCCGGTCGTGCAGCAGATGGTCGACATCATCGAAGCCGAGAACCCCGGCATTTTCAGCGACTCCACGAAGACCTTCGCCGACCTGTTCTCGACGGCAGGCTTGTTCCTCATGGAGCTCGTGCGGCGCCTCGACAACGGCTTGGCCGGCCAGATGCCCGATCAGGAGGAGCGGCTGCGCCACATCCTCACCAAGCAGCTCTTCGAGATGAGCCACAACGAGATCCTGCACGCGATCACCATCGAGGCAGTGTCTGGTGGTAACGAGGAACGCAAAAAGTGGATGAAGGACTCTGGACACTTCGTGTTCGGCGACATCGCTCGCATGAGCACTTCGGAACGGCGGCAGATTGTCGACGGAATGCTGACGGAAAGGCCCTGACCATGAGCAAGAAGTTTGACGTCGTCATCGGCAACCCGCCCTATCAAAGTGAAGCTGTTCGTGAAGGTGGCCGAAGCGAGCCGCTGTACCACCTATTCATGGACGCTGCCTACGAAGTCGGCCGACAGGCCGTCATCATCACACCCGCGCGATTCTTGTCGAACGCAGGCCAGACACCCAAGGTGTGGAACGCCAAGATGCTCGCAGACAAGCATCTCCGAGTCGCGCACTTCGAGCCCGACTCGGGCAAGCTCTTCCCCGAAGTTAACGACACGATCAAAGGTGGGATCGCCGTCACACATCGTGATTCCGAGCGCATCCTTGGCCCCATCGGCACGTTCACACGCCACCCGGCCCTCGACGGGATCGTGCAGAAGGTTGACAGTGTCAGAGGCGAGTCGCTGGCTGAAGTCGTCTCCTCAAAGGGGGCTTTTCGCTACACGGACAGGATGTTTGAAGAGCACCCGGAAGCTTCTGCCCTGATCCCTAGCGGAAGCAGCAACATGATTGTTGGTTTCAACACCCTTCCGTTCCTCTGGCACGTCGAAAACCCCGATAACGGCCACGAGTACGCTCCGATGACTGGCCTCGACGGGGCAAAGCGCACGACACGCTTTGTGCGACGAGATTTCGTCGCCGGTCCTCCGTCATTCGACAGGTGGAAGGTCGTAGTTGCAGCAGCCAACGGGACAGGGTCCACTACCGACTTCTTCGGGTTGCCCCTCACCAACCCGTTCGTGCTGGGCCCTGGCGTGGGTACGACACTGACATTCATGACCATCGGTGCCTTCGCGGCCGAGGCCCAGGCACTGGCCTGCCTGAAGTACCTGAAGACCAAGTTCGCGCGCGCAATGCTCGGAGTGCTAAAGGTTACCCAGCACAACCCACGCGGCACCTGGCGTCACATCCCTAACCAGGACTTCACCGACGCCGCCGACATCGACTGGTCGAAGT
>Ga0116175_1000188_pt1 | contig 47961 bp, 45 predicted proteins | sample AD_UKC125_MetaG_FD_89802 | JGI IMG/M metagenome (GOLD analysis project Ga0116175, IMG submission 89802) | Active sludge microbial communities of municipal wastewater-treating anaerobic digesters from USA - AD_UKC125_MetaG | ecosystem: Engineered > Bioreactor > Anaerobic > Digestate | place: USA... | reverse complement strand
GGCGCCTGGCCGGCCCTGGCGCCGGTGGCCGCCATGTCGCCCGCGCTGGAGGCGGCGCTGGCGGCCAACGCCGCCAACGCCGGCGCCGCGGCCCCGGCGGGCGCCACGCCGGCACCGGCCGGCGCCCTGGCGCTGGCCCTGCTGGGCGCGCTGGTCGGCGGCCTGGTGCTCAACCTGATGCCCTGCGTGTTCCCGGTGCTGGCCATCAAGGTGCTGGGCTTCACCCAGCATGCCGAGGACCGGCGCGCGCACCGGCTGGGCGGGCTGGCCTACACGCTGGGTGTGGTGCTGTCGTTCCTGGCGCTGGGGGCGCTGATGCTGGCGCTGCGCGCGGCGGGGCAGCAGCTGGGCTGGGGCTTTCAATTGCAGTCGCCGCTGGTGGTGGCGGCGCTGGCGGCGCTGTTCACCGCGATCGGGCTGAACCTGGCGGGCGTGTTCGAGTTCGGCCGCTTCGTGCCCAGCAGCGTGGCCACGCTGGAGGCGCGTCACCCCATGGCCAACGCCTTCCTGTCGGGCATGCTGGCGGTGGCCGTGGCCTCGCCCTGCACGGCGCCGTTCATGGGCGCCTCGCTGGGGCTGGCGGTGGGGCTGCCGGCGGGGCAGGCGCTGGCGGTGTTCGGTGCCATCGGCCTGGGCATGGCACTGCCCTACCTGGCGGCCAGCTGGCTGCCGGCGGTGGCGCGCCTGTTGCCGCGGCCCGGCGCCTGGATGGAGGTGTTCCGGCGCTTCATGGCCTTCCCGATGTTCGGCACCACGGTCTGGCTGCTGTGGGTGCTGGGCCAGCAAAGCGGCATCGACGGCGCCAGCGCTCTGCTGGCGCTGCTGGTGGCACTGGCGCTGGTGCTGTGGGCGCTGGGGCTGGCGGGCCGCGCGCGCAGCTGGGTCGCTACTCTTTCAATAGCTGCTGGCGCTTTCCTGGTGTGGTCGATTGGCCCATACGTCATCCGACCCGTGGCCGAGCCGGTGAGCACCGGCGTGGCGGCGGGCGAGCGCTGGGCGCCCTGGTCGCCGGCACGGGTGCAGGCCGGACTGGCCGAGGGACGGCCGGTGTTCGTCGACTTCACCGCCGCCTGGTGCGTGACCTGCCAGTACAACAAGAAGACCACGCTGGCCAATGCCCAGGTGCTGGCCGCCTTCGACGCGGCGGGGGTGCGGACGCTGCGCGCCGACTGGACGCGGCGCGACGCCACCATCAGCGCCGAGCTGGGCCGGCTGGGCCGCAGCGGCGTGCCGGTGTACCTGCTGCAGGCGCCCGGCAAGCCGCCCATCGTGCTGAGCGAGATCCTCAGCGTGGCCGACGTGATGGCGGCACTGGGCCAGTTGTGAGCGCCGCCGCCGCGGGCCTTCAGGCGTAGCTGTACACCCCGCGGCCGGTCTTGCGGCCCAGGTGGCCGGCGGCCACGTATTCGCGCAGCAGCGGGCAGGGGCGGTACTTGCTGTCGCCAAACTGCTCCAGGTACACCTCCATCACCGCCAGGCACACGTCCAGGCCCACCATGTCGGCCAGGGCCAGCGGGCCGATGGGGTGGTTGCAGCCCAGGCGCATGCCGGCGTCGATGTCCTCGGGCGTGGCCAGGCCCTCGGCCAGCACGAAGAAGGCCTCGTTGATCATCGGCACCAGGATGCGGTTGACGACGAAGCCGGGCGCGTTCTTCACCGTGATGGGCGATTTGCCCAGCGTCACGGCCAGCGCCTTGACGGCGTCGTGCGTGGCATCCGAGGTCTGCAGGCCGCGGATGATCTCCACCAGCGCCATCATCGGCACCGGGTTGAAGAAGTGCATGCCGACGAAGCGGTCCGGCCGCTGGGTGACGGCCGCCAGCTGCGTGATCGAGATCGACGAGGTGTTGGTGGCGATGATCACCTCGGGCGCCAGCAGGGCGTCGAGCTGGGCCAGGATCTTGTTCTTCAGCGCGTGGTTCTCGGTGGCGGCCTCGATCACCAGTTGCGCGGCCTTCAGGTCGTCGTAGTTCGTCGAGCCCTGGATGCGGCCCAGGGCGGCGGCCTTGTCGGCTTCGCTGATTTTTTCCTTCTGCAACAGGCGGTCCAGGCTCTTGCCTACGGTGGCCAGGCCCTTGTCGACCGCCGCTTGCGCGATGTCGACCATGACCACCCGGATGCCCGCCACCGCGCAGGCCTGCGCGATGCCATTGCCCATGGTGCCCGCGCCCACGATGCCGACGGTGTTGATGCTCATTGCGTGTTCTCCAGTGATGAGGGAATTGGGGGGTGCGGATCGGCGCCTGGCCGGCCGCCCGTCCAGCATGGTAGCGGCTGCGCTTGTCAACCTGAATTTTGGAAGCTTTCGCCTAAGTCTGGCGCCGGCGGGCGCGCACAATGGCTGAGCATGACAAGGAGAGACCGGACATGGACTACGTGATCGTCGGCGCCGGATCGGCCGGCTGCGTGCTGGCCGCGCGCCTGAGCGAGGACCCCCACACCCAGGTCACCCTGCTGGAGGCCGGCCCAACCGACCACAGCCCGCTGATCCACTGCCCGGCCGGCATCGCCCTCATGGCCCGCACCGGGCAGGTCAACTGGGGTTTCGAGACCGTGCCGCAGGCGGCGCTGAACGGCCGCCGCGGCTACCAGCCGCGCGGCAAGGTGCTGGGCGGCTCCAGCTCGGTCAACGCCATGATCTACACGCGCGGCCACCCCAGCGACTACGACGCCTGGGCCGCCGCCGGCAACGCCGGCTGGGGCTGGGACGAGGTGCTGCCTTTCTTCAAGCTGGCCGAACACAACGAACGCGGCGCCGACGCTTTTCACGGCGCGCGGGGCCCGCTGAACGTCAAGGACCTGCCCGAGCCGAACCCGTTCTCGCTGGCCTTCGTCGAGGCCGGGGTGCAGGCCGGCTACCCCCGCAACCCGGATTTCAACGGCATCGAGCAGGAGGGCGTGGGCCTGTACCAGGTCACGCACCGCAACGGCGAGCGCTGCTCGGTGGCCAAGGCCTACCTGACGCCGCACCTCGGGCGCCCGAACCTGCACGTGATCACTGGCGCGCACGCCACGCGCGTGCTGATCGAGGGCGGCCGTGCGGTCGGGGTGGCCTATGTGCGCGACGGGCGCGAGGAACAGGTGCGCGCCGAGCGCGAGGTGCTGCTGTGCGCCGGCGCGCTGCAGTCGCCGCAGCTGCTGTTGCTGTCGGGCATCGGCCCGGGCGAGCACCTGCGCCAGCACGGCATCGCGGTGCGCCACGAGTTGCCCGGCGTGGGCGGGCAACTGCACGACCACCCCGACGTGGTGCAGGTCTGGGACGTGCCGGGCGCGCGCGAGCTGTTCGGCCTGTCGCCGGCCGGCGCCTGGCGCGCGGCGCGCGGCTTGGGGCAATGGCGGCGCGAGCGCACCGGCATGCTGACCACCAACTTCGCCGAGGGCGGCGCCTTCCTCAAGAGCGATCCGGGCCTGTCCGCGCCCGATCTGCAATTGCACTTCGTGGTCGGCATGCTGGTCAACCACGGCCGCAGCACGGTCTGGGGCCACGGTTTTTCCTGCCACGTGTGCGTGCTGCGGCCCAAGAGCCGGGGCAGCGTGCGCCTGGCCAGCGCCGACCCGCTGGCCGCGCCGGCCATCGACCCGGCCCTGCTGTCCGACCCGGAAGACATGCGCCTGATGGTGCGGGGCTTTCGCCAGATGCGCGAGCTGCTCGGCCACCCGGCGCTGGCGCAGCACGGCGGGCGCGAACGCTCGGCCGCGGTGCGCAGCGACGCCGAGATCGAGGCCTTCATCCGCCGCTACGCCGACGCCATCTACCACCCGGTGGGCAGCTGCCGCATGGGCAGCGGCGCGCAGGACGTGGTGGACGCGCAGCTGCGCGTGCACGGCCTGGCCGGACTGCGCGTGGTGGACGCCTCGATCATGCCCAGCGTGGTGGCCGGCAACACCAACGCACCGGTGGTGATGATCGCCGAGAAGGCGGCGCAGATGCTGCGCCAGGGCCAGGCGGCGCAGGCGCGCGAGGCGGTGCTGGAAGACGTCGCCTGATACTAAGGATTTATCCGTAAATTAAACTATTGCCTTGAGTCGCCTGTGATGCGACGCAGGAGCAATAGATGGGCAAGGCGCATGCCAATTCGTGGGAAGTAACGGACGAGTTCTGGAAGCGAGTGGAGCCCTTGGTGCCGCAGCCAGCACGCGATCCCCAGAGGCAGTACAAACGTGCAGCCGGGGCAGGCCGCCCGACGAAGCCGCCACGGCTGGTGTTCGAGGCGATCATGTATGTGCTGCGCACTGGCTGCCAGTGGAAGGCGCTGCCGGCTGAGCGGTTTGGTAGCGCCAGCGCGATTCATCAGAAGTTCATGGTGTGGTCCAAGGCCGGGTTCTTCGAGAGTTTGTGGAGCGCCGGTCTTGCCGAGTACGACGATTGCGAAGGCATTGCCTGGCGTTGGCAAAGCATCGATGGAGCCATGTTCAAAGCGCCGTTGGCGCAAGAGGCTGTGGGGCGCAACCCGACGGATCGGGGAAAAAAAGGGCAGCAAGCGTCATCTGCTGGTGGACGGGCGTGGCGTCCCGTTGTCGCTCGTCGTGACGGGGGCCAACGCGCACGACGTGACACAGCTTGAGGCTGTGTTGTCGTTTTGCATGATCAAGCGTCCCACACCCCAGCAGCGCCGCAGCAAGCACCTGTGCGCTGATGCTGGTTATCGGGGAAAGAACGCCATGAAGATCATGCTGGCCCATGGCTACATCCCCCATGTGGTGGGCCGCAAGAGTGAGGCTGAATGCAAGAAACGCGATCCGAAGAAGCTGGCGCGCCGCTGGGTGGTAGAGGCCTGCCACGGGTGGTTCAACCGGTTTCGCAAGCTGTTGGTGCGCTACGAGAAGCTTGAACATACCTTTCTCGCTCTCAACCATCTTGCCGCTGCCATCATCGCCCTGCGAAAGATCAGCCTGCCCATCAATATTATTTACGGATAAATCCCAAAAGGCGTTCAAAAGCATCAAACCGTTCGCGTTGAGCCCTTCGACGGGCTCAGGACAGGCTTGTCGAAACGCCGCGCCGGGCTTCGACAAGCTCAGCCTGAACGGTTCTTGCAGTGTGAACGCCAATCGGTACGAGCAGGTGCCCCCCGGCGCGCCACCCCTGGCCCCCGTGCTCGGCGCAGGACGCGGGCAACCTGGATTTGCTACTGTTGTTATAGCTACTCAGGATGAATGGGCGCCGACCAACGGCCAAAAAAGGCTTGAAATCTGGCACCCGGACACGCCGGCTCACTTGTAGCCGTGCCGGTCCATCATCCGGTAGGCGGTGCGCTCGGACACGCCCAGCGCGTCGGCCACCTTGCGCCGGTTGCCGTCGTACTTTTTCAGCAGGCGCGCCAGGTATTCGCGTTCGATGTGCTCCAGCGTGGGCTCGCCCTGCAGCACCAGCGACTCATCCTCGGCCGTGGCGGGGGCGGGCACGGCCATGGCGGGGGCCGGCGCCACGGGCGCGGGCAGGCTGCGCAAGCCCAGGTGCGCCGGGGCGATGCGCGGCGCGTCGCCGACCAGGATCAGGGCGCGCTCGACCACGTTGCGCAGCTCGCGCACGTTGCCCGGCCAGTCGTAGCGCTCCAAGGCCTGCCGCGCCTCGGCGCCCAGCGCCAACGGCGGCAGGCCCTTGCCGCGCCGGCGCTGGACGATGAAGTGCTCGGCCAGGGCGGCGATGTCCTCGCGCCGCTGGCGCAGCGGCGGCACCTCGATCACGAAAGCCGCCAGGCGGTAGTACAGGTCGTCGCGAAACAGCTGCTGGCGCGCGCGCTGGGCCAGGTCGCGGTTGGTGGCGGCGACCACGCGCGCGTCGGTGCGCAGGTCGGTGGTGGCGCCGACACGCCGAAAGCGGCCGGATTCCAGCACCCGCAGCAGCTTGGCCTGGATCGCCGGCCCGGCCTCGCCGATCTCGTCCAGGAACAGCGTGCCCTGGGCGGCGGCCTCGATCAGCCCGGTCTTGCGCCGGTCGGCGCCGGTGAAGGCGCCGCGCTCGTGGCCGAACAACTCGGATTCGAACAGCGTTTCCTGCAAGGTGGTGCAGTCCACGGCCACGAAGCGTTCGTCGCGGCGCGTGCTGGCGGCGTGCAGGGCCTGCGCCACCAGCTCCTTGCCGCAGCCGCTCTCGCCCTGGATCAGCACCGTGACGTCGCTGCCGCCCACCTCCTGAATAAGCTGGCGCAAGCGGCGCATGGCCGGGCTGTCGCCGATCATGGCGCCGGGTCCGTCGCCGCAGGCGGCCTTTTGCGCCAGCAGCTGGCGCCGCTCCAGCGCGCCGCGGATGACCAGTTCCAGCTCGTCCAGGTTCACCGGCTTGACCAGGTAGTCGGCCGCGCCCAGGCGCATGGCCTGCACCGCCTGGTTCACGTCGCCGTAGGCGGTCAGCATGACCACCGAGCGCGAATGGGCGGTCTCGCTTAAGGGGCCGAAGCCGGTGGAGTCGGGCAGGTTCACGTCCAGCAGCACCAGATCGGGCGCGAAGACGGCAATGCGCTCGCGCGCCTGCTGCCACGACGCGGCGCTGTCCACGTCGTAACCGCACTTGCCCAGCGTCTTGACCAGCAAGCGGTTGAGGACGGGGTCGTCTTCGACGACCAGCAGCGAGGAGCTCATGGCACGGGCCGAGAGGAGAGGTCTGGCCCCGGATTGTCGGGCAGCGCGGCCGGCGCGCGCCGCAGCGTCAGCGTGAAGGTGCTGCCCTGGCCGGGCGGGCTGCTGACTTCGATGCCGCCGCCAAAGCGTTCCATGGTGGCCTTGCAGATGGCCAGGCCCAGGCCGGTGCCGCGCTGGCCGTCGACGCGGCGGCTGAAAAAGGGCATGAAGATCAGGGGCAGGTCTTGCGGCGCGATGCCGCAGCCGTTGTCGCGCACCGCCAGGCGCAGGCTGGCGCCGGCCTCGGCCGGCTCGGCCAGGATCTCCACCTGCCCGCCCTGGGGCATGGCGTGCAGCGCGTTGTGGATCAGGTTGACCAGCACCTGGCGCAGCTCGGCCTCGTCGCCCAGCACCTGCTCCTCGGGCGCAATGCCGCCGAGTTGCAGCGTGACGCGGCGCGCGCGAAACTCCTCGCCCAGCAGCGCCAACACGTCGCCGAGGGCGGTTTCCAGCCGCACCGGGCGCAGCTCTTGCGACGGCGCCTGGCTCATCTGCAGCAGGCGCTGGGTGGTGAGCACGCAGCGGTCGATCTCGGTGTCGACCAGCCGCAGGTAGTCGATCAGCTCCTCGCTGGGCATGTCGCCGTCGCGCAGGCCGCGCAGGCAGGCCTGCAGGGCCAGGCGGATCGAGGCCAGCGGGTTGTGGATCTCGTGCGCCACGCCGTTGGCCAGCAGGCCGATGGTGGACAGGCGCTGCTGCTGCGAGAAGCGGATGCTGCGGTCCAGCGGGCGCATCACCTCCACCGTGTAGCGCTCGCCGCCGCCGGTGGTGAAGGGCGCCGCCTCGATGTCCACCTCCACCGCGCCGCCGTCGGCGCGGCGCAGCGTCATCAGGCTGTGCACGGGCTCGGGCCGCAGCCGCATCTCGGCCACCGGGCAGGTCAGCAAGGTGCTGGGACAGGGTTCGTTCAGGCCGCGGCCGACACGGTGGCAGCACTGGCCGATGACGGCCGGCATCTCGTGTCCGAGCAAGCGCGCGTAGGCCTGGTTGGCCAGGCGGATGCGAAAGTCCGGCCCGATCACCAGCACCGGGTCGGGTAGGGCGTCGATCAGGGTCTGCAGAAAGCGCCGCTCCTCGCGCAGCGCGCCCACGGTGTGGTCGATGCGCTCGGCCATGCGGTCGAAGCTGCGGCTGACCCGGCCCAGCTCGTCCGGCGCGCGCGAGTCGACGCGGGCGGCCAGTTCACCGCCGGCCAGGCGGTCGGCGGCCCGCGCCAGCTGGCCCAGCGGCCGGCCCACGCGGCGGCGCAGCGTCAGGCTCATCAGAGCCGCGAACAGCCCCAGCGACAACAGCCCCACGGCCAGCAGCAGCCAGGCCGGACCCTGGCCCAGGCCGGTGGTGGCCACGGGCGCGAAGTCGAGCAGCAGCACCCCGTTCACCGGGTGCTGGGCCGGCGCGCCGTGGCAGCCGGCGCAGCGCGCCTGGTTCAGCACCGGGTAGGCGATGTGGAGGCGCTCGCTGGCTTCGCCGGGGTACCACGTCAGGCGCGGCGTTGGCGGGGCGCAGCCGGCGGTCAGGCACAGCCCGGCCAACTGCTCGCCGGCCGAGCCGCCGACCGCCTGTGGCCGCGAGGCAAAGCGCACCGTGCCCCGCGGTTCGGCCAGGCGCGCCTGCGTCACGCCCGGCACCTGGCCCAGCGCCGACAGGATGGTCGACAGGCCGTCCAGGTCGCGCTTGAGCATGGCGTTGTGCAGACTGGCCTCGAACAGATGCGCCATGCGCTGGGCGGCGGCTTCGTGCTCGGCGCGCACCGCGCCCCGGCTGACGGCCAGCGCCAGCGCGGTCAGCAGGCCGGCCGACAGCAGCAGGGCCACCACCAGGCCCAGCGTGAGCTGACGCGACAGGGACGAGGCGATCCAGGCGCGCAGGCCGCCGCCGCGGCCGGGTGGCGTGTCGGCCGAGGGCGGGGTGTCGGGAGCGGTGGAGGCGGTCATGGCGGGCAGTCCTGCTGCACCAGCCGATTGTGCTGCCGCGGCCGGCCTTGCCGACAGGTCGGGCAGCACGGCGTGGGTTCGCGCTGGGCGCCGGCCGGCTGATGAAAGTCCACCCGGCAGGCCGGGCAAGACAAGCGTGTCAGGAGCACTTCGTCTGGACCTGGCGCGGCCTCGTGCTCGGTCGGCGCGCGCGGGGTGGACAGCGCCTGTGGAATGGACAGCGCCTGTGGCGTGCACACGTCGTGGCACAGGCCACAGCCGGTGCAGCGGCGCATGTCGAGCACGAAGCGGTCCGGCGCGCCTGGCGCCGTGGCGCGCTCAAGCGCCAGCGCGCCGCTCGGGCAGACGCGCGTGCAGGCCAGGCACCAGGTGCAGCGCGCGCTGTCCAGCGCCACCGCCCAGAGCGGCGCGGCGCGGGGGCTGGCGGCGCTCAACTGGGCGGTGATCCAGGCGCGCTGGCCGGCCAGGGGCGGCAGCGCGGCCAGCGCCGCGCCGACCGGTGCGGCGCGGGCGCCCAGAAAGCGGCGCCGCCCCGGCCGTGGCGCGGCGGCGTCGGCGGGTTCGGGCGCCGGCCAGGCGGTGGCGGCGATCGGGCTCAGCGCCGGCACGCGGCGGCCCGCGGCGCGCAGGCGCTCGGCCACGGCCAGCCAGTGCGCGCGCCAGCCCGGGCCGGCGCCGCCGCGCGGGCAGTGGGCGCAGTCGCCCGGCGCCAGGGCCATGGTGTCGGCCGACAGCGCCTCGGCGGCGTGCAGCAGCCAGCCCGGCGACAGGCCGTACAGGCAGGGTGTGACGCCGGGCGCACCGGCCACGCCAGCCCGTTCGCAGGCCAGCAGCAGGGTCCGCGCGCCGCCCGGGCGCGTGACCACGCGCGGCGCGGGGGCCGGCAGCGCCAGCGCATCGGTGGGGCAGGCCGCCACGCACAGGCCGCAGTCGTCGCAGGCCTCGGCGTCGAAGCCCAGGCCGTCCGGGTGCGCGCGCCAAGCCTGGCGCGGGCAGGCCGTCACGCAGGCCTGGCAGCCGGCGTGCAGCACCTGGGCGTGCACGCAGCGCTCGGCCTGGATGGCAAGCCGGCTGGCTCCCTGCGCCGGATCGGCCGCCGCCTGTGGCGCGGGCATGGCAGGCGCGGGGCCTCAGGACAAGGCGCCGCAACCCCCCGGCGGGACCGCCGCGCTCTGCGCCACCACGGGCGGCAGCACGGCCACGTCGGGCAGCGCCTGCTGACAGGCTTCGCAGGCCGACAGGGTCAGCGCGGCCAGGGCGGCGTAGAACGGCGTGTCGGCGCGTTGCACCACCCGACCGGCGAACTGCGGCAGCCAGCTCATCAGGTGGGTCTTGAGAAAGCGCGCCGCCTCGCGCGCCTGCTCGCGCTCCAGCAGCAGGGCCACGAACTCCAGCTCGTGGGTCAGGTGGTCGTCCGCGCGCTGGCGCCAGTCGGGCACCTGCACGCCATGGCGGCGGTAGAACTCGCGCACGCTGAAGGTGGGCGCTTGCAGCATCAGGTGGTCGTCGTCGCGCCACACCGACTCGTGCGGCGAGGCGCGCAGCGTGTGGGTGAGGTAGATCGCCGCGTAGTCGGCGGCCAACTGATCGGCATCGGTGTACGGCAATTCGCCCTCGCTGTCGCAGCGGCTGCTGGCCAAGGCGCGCAGCGCGACGGCCATGGCCCGCGACTCGGGGGCGTCGGCATCGACCAGCACCAGGGTGTCGGGAAAGCCGTTGGCGTACAGCTCGGCCAGCAGCTCGGGCGCGTGTTCCTTGGCGTGCAGCCAGGCCAAGGTGCGCAAGTCCTCGGCGGCCAGGGCCGGCCAGGCGGGGCGAGAGGCGGGCACGGCGTTCATGACGAGGCCTTGGGGGTGGGCGCGGCCGGCACGGCGGGGGCGGACTCGACCTTGCCCTTGGGGTGCGCGACGAACACGATGGAGGGGTTGGTGAGTTCCGGGTTGGCCATGTGCTGGACTTGCCGCACCGGCACGTCCACGCCCTTGACCATGGCCTTGGTGTCCCAGGTGCCGGCGCGCAGCTGGTCGATGGGGCCGATGTCGAGCACGCGCATCATGCAGGCCGACACGCAGTAGGGTTTGCGGCCAGACTCCAGCTCGTCGATGCACAGGTTGCACTTCTTGACCGTGTTGTCGCTGGGGTCGAACTGCGGCGCGCCGTAGGGGCAGGCGGCCTCGCAGCGACGGCAACCGATGCACAGCGAACTGTCGATGTCCACCACGCCGTTGTCGGCGCGCTTCCAGATCGCGCCCGTGGGGCAGGTCGGCAGGCAGGCCGGCTCGGCGCAGTGGTTGCAGGACATGTTGACCTTGTAGGCGAACACTTCCGGAAACGTGCCGCCTTCGACGTACATGACGCGGCGAAAGCGTGGGCCGGGCGGCAGACCGTTCTTGTCCTTGCAGGCGATCTCGCAGGCACGACAGCCGATGCAGTCCATGTTGTTGTGGATGAAACCCCACTGCTGCTCGGGCTGGACCGGCTCGTAGGTGGTGGCGTCGCGCCGGTCCTGGGCGTACTTGACGCGCGCCTTGGCGTCGATGCCCAGCTTGTTGATGACTTGTTTCTCGGCCATGGCGGCGGCTCCTTACATGTCGCGGCGGAACACCGCCGAACGTGCCACGGCCAGCTCGTCCCAGCCGGGCCGGTGCGTCAGGTTCGACTTCTGGATCTGCACCATGGCGTTGTTGTAGGCAAAGGCGCCGGCCGGACTGGGGTTGTCCAGGGTCAGGAAGTCGGGGTTGCCGGCCCGGTCCACGCCGTTCTTGTCGGGGTCCATCCAGGCGCCCTCGAACAGCACCAATACGCCGGGCAGCAGGCGCTCGGTGACGTAGGCGGGCACCACGCACTTGCCGCGTTCGTTCCACACCTCGACCGTGTCGCCGGTCTGGATGCCCAGCTTTCTCGCGTCGCTGGCGTTGATCGTCACCTCCTGCTCGTAGGTCTCGCGCAGCCAGGGAATATTGTTGAAGATCGAGTGCGTGCGCCAGCGCGGGTGCGGGCTGATCAGGTGGAACGGGTACTGCTTGGCGATCGGGTGGTTGAGCGACTCAAAGGGCTCGATCCACTTCGGGATGTACGGAATCTCGTAGCCGTACTGCGTCTTGGTCCAGTCGGTGATGCCGGCCAGCTGGGTGGAGAAGATCTCGATCTTGCCGGAGGGCGTTTCAAACGGCTTGCCCTGGGCTATCTGCGCGCGGAAGGCCACGTGCGGCTCCTTGAGCACGAACTTGTAGGTGCCGTGCTTCTTGAACTCTTCCCAGGACATCTTCACGCCCTGGTGGTGCTGCACGCTGCCCTCCCACCAGGCCTTCAGGTAGGCCTCGTCGACCGCGTCCGGGTGCTGGAAGTAGTCGCGGTCGGCGCGTGGGTTGTAGCGCTTGCCCAGGTTCTCCAGCCCGGGATCGAGCGCTTGCAGGCGGTAGCTCAGCTCGGTGAAGACCTGGAAGTCGGTCTTGCTTTCACCCAGCGGCTCGATGACCTTGGGCCGATGGATGTAGTAGTGGCCCTTGTACCAGGGCAAGGCGACGTCGTGGCGCTCGAAGTGCGTGGCGATCGGCAGCAGGTAGTCGGCCCAGATGCCCGAGGGCGTGATGGTCGAATCCATGCACACCACCAACTCCAGCTTTTCGATGGCCTGGATTTCCTTGTTGATGTTGGTGAGCTGGTTGAACCAGTCGCTGCCTTGCCAGAAGATGCCCTTGATGTGGGGAATCTTGCCGTCCAGCTCGTCCTCGCGCGGCCACAGACCGATTTCCTCGCGTTTCAGGTTCGGGTAGTTCAGCACGCAGTGCGCCCAGCGGTCGGACTTGATCGAGGCCCACCACAGGTTGGCGTTCTCGTCGTACGGGTAGGCCACGCTTTCGCTGTGCCAGGCCTTGCCCACGCCCTCGGCGCAGCCGCCCAGCACGCCGATGTTGCCGGTCATGGCCTGCAGCGCCGCGGCCATGCGGTTGTACTGCTCGCCGTAGCTGGCGCGGCCGGGCGCCCAGCTGGCCTTCAGCGCGGCCGGCTTGGTCTGGGCGTACATGTCGGCCAGCTTGCGGATGTCGGCCGCCTTGACGCCGCAGATGGGCTCGGCCCACTCGGGCGTCTTGGGCGTGTTGTCGTACTTGCCGAGGATGTAGTCCTTGAAGTTCTGCTTGCCCTCGAACTGCTGGCCCATGGTGCCCGCATCCATGCCCAGCACGAACTTGTCGATGAATTTCTGGTCGTGCAGGTTGGCGGTGAAGATGTGGTGCGCCATGGCGGCCATCATGGCCGCGTCGGTGTTGGGCTTGATCGGAATCCACCAGGCGTCGTAGACGGCGGCCGAATCGGTGTACTGCGGGTCCACCAGCACGAACTTGCAGCCGCGCTGCTTGGCCATGCGCATGTAGTAGAAGGTGTTGCCGCCGTGGAAGGTGTAGGCCGGGTTCCAGCCCCACATGATGATCAGCTTGCTGTGCGCGAAGGTGTCGTCCTCGTTGCCGTCCTGGATGGTGCCGAAGGTCACGCGGCTGGAGAACGTGGTGGCCTGGTAGGAGGGCACCGACCAGGAATTGGTGCGGCAGCCGAACATCCCCATGAAGCGCCCGAGCAGCCCTTCGATCTGGTCGCTCTTGTGCAGCACGCCATAGCTGGCGCCGGCGTAGCTCTGGTCCAGCAAGGCCGTCGGGCCGTAGTCCTTCTTCAACTGCACCATCTTCTGGGCGATTTCGTCCAGGGCCTGGTCCCAGCTGATGCGCTTGAACTTGTGTTCGCCGCGCGCGCCCACGCGCTTCATGGGGTAGAGCAGGCGTTCGGGCGAGTACAGGCGCGAACGGTAGCTGCGCCCGCGCAGGCAGGCGCGCAGCTGCGGCTCCTCGAAAGTGTCCTTGCCGTAGGCGCCCTGGGCCTGGTATTCGCCGTTGTCGGTCGACAGGCGCACGATCACGTCGCCCTTTTTGTGCGCCACCAGCACATGGCGCGAGCCGCAGTTGTGCGCGCAGGAGGTGACCACCGTCGTCAGCTGGTCGTCGGTGAAGTAAGGCTCGTAGGCGAAGGCCTCGACTTTTTCGGGCGCCACCGTGACCCCCAGCGTCACCAGGCCGGCGGCGCCCGCGCCGGCGCCGACGACCTTGAGAAAATCGCGCCGCCGGTAGCCCAGGCCCACCTGGTCCATGGATTCACCGACGCTGGGAAAGCGCGTGCCCGGCCCTTGAGACAAATCGTTCTTCATTTGGACGCTCCCTGCGCGGCGGCGGTGGTGGCTGGCTGGACGGCGGCGCTGATGAAGCGCACTTCGCTCTCGGTCGGCCGGCCCTTGGCCCAATCGGGCACCTCGGTCGGCATGCCGGGCCAGGCGTGGCGCGGGTAGGGGTAGTGCGTGCGGTACCAGGCGCGACCACCGTGGCAGCCAAAGCACACGTCGCCGTTGGTCTTGCCGGCTTCGTCGATGGCCTGGGCGTTGAGGTAGTTGACCTGGTGCCGCATGGTGCGGATGGCGGCGTGGCACAGCATGCAGTTGTTCTGGAAACTGTCCTTGGACTGCGCCCAGGGGCTGGGCAGGCCCATGACCTCCCAGTTCATCTTGCCGTGGCATTTCAGGCAGCTGGTCTCGGGGTTGATCATCTTGCGCAGCGTCAGCTCGGCGTTCTGGTTGCTGGCCGAGGTGCCGGGCGCCTCGTCGCGCGGGTCGTTGCCCTGGTGGCAGGTGGTGCAGCGCATGTTCATCAGCTGCTTGGCCATGGCGGTGTCGAGATGGCGGCGGTGAAAAGTGTCCTGCTCGCCCTGGTAGGTGGAGGTGACCTGGTACCAGGCCTTGGCGGTGGCGGCCTCGACGCCGGCCGGCGAACTCTTGCGCACCGAGGGCTTCAGCACTTCGGCGTGACAGCTCAGGCATTGCGCGTCGGTGGCCTTGTCGATGGCCGGCTTGAAGTGGATCGGGTCCCACTTGGCGGCGTGGTAATCGGTGGGCTGGGCCGGTGCGGCGGTGGGCGACGCGGACGCGCCAGCCATGGGTTGCGCGACAGCGGGCGCGGGGGGCTGCGGATCCGAGCAGCCGACGAACCAGAGGGCGGCCATCAGAACGATCGACCACGACAGAATGGGCCTCAAGCTGGGCGCTTTCATGACCTTGCTCCGACCAAGGGAAGGGGGCGAGAAAAATGCCGGGCTGGCGCGCGGGCCAGCCCGGCCCTAAAGCCGCCGCCCAGCCGGGCGGCGGCGTGTCGGCGGCTGGATTACTTCTTGTCGCCGCTCATGCCCGACATGCCAGACATGCCTTGCTGACCCGACATGCCGCTCATGCCTTGCTGGCCGGACATGCCGGACATCCCGGACATGCCCTGTTGACCCGACATACCGGACATGCCGGACATGCCTTGCTGGGCCGGCTTCTTCTTGGCCGGGGCCTTGTTGCCGCTCATGCCGGACATGCCGCTCATGCCTTGCTGGCCGGACATGCCGGACATGCCGCTCATGCCCTTCTGGCCGCTCATGCCCGACATGCCTTGCTGGCCCGACATACCGCTCATGCCCTGTTGACCGGACATGCCCGACATGCCACTCATGCCCTGCTGGCCGGACATGCCGCTCATGCCTTGCTGACCCGACATGCCGGACATGCCTTGCTGCTGAGCCAGCGCCGGAAGGGCCGCGACCAGTGCCGCTGCGACCACCGACAGACCGAGAACGTGACGAACTGCTTTCATGGAACTCTCCTTTGTTACCGATAAAAAAGGTCTATTGCGCAAGATTCGGGGCCGAAGAGCCCCCTGCCTGTCGGCAGCATCGCCGCTGTCGCCGCGGACGGCGGCAAGCGCGATCGGGTGGCGCGCCCCACTCGCCAGGGCGAGACAGGTCGCGTGGAAAACGGAAGCCGGCCATGGCCAGGTTCAGCGCGCGGCCGAGGCGGGCGCGGCCAGGGTGGCCGGCTGGGCCGCGCCGTACAGGCCGCGTGGGTCGTAGGGGGCGGGCATGCCGGGATGGCGCATCGGCACCCACCAGGGGCCGGCGGAGACGATGGCGCGCAGGTTGCCCGGCGGCACGCCTTCCACGCCGCGCAGCGCCTGGGCGGCCTGCGCGTCGGTCCTGGTGAACTGGGCCACGCGTGGCGCGCCGTCCGGCCGGCGGTCGGGATGAAGGCCGGCGATGGGGCCCGAGGTCTGGGCCCAGCTGGCGGCGCCCACCAGGGCGAGCAGCAAGGCAATCAAGGGTGTCGAGGTCACGGCGAGTCGATGGCAGTGGCGAAATGCCTGTCATCAAGCAAAAGGCTTGCCAGCCGACTCGATTTTTTTCTAAGTGACTATCAACAAAAGGTTTTTTTCTAGGCGACGGGGTGATTCGACCCAGCTCTGCCAGAGTGGCAGGCCGGCGCCGCAGTCGGCCTGCCAAAACGTCATGTCAAAGTGGCGAGGCGCCAGCCCGCAGATGTTTCACGCCTCGATTTTTGGGCTAAAACCGGCCTTGGTCGGCGCCCATGCATCCTGAGTAGCTATTAAAAAATGAGTACTCTCAGCGCCGAAAGCGCTGCCGGGTGAAGGCCAGGGCGACCCAGAAGCCGACGATGGCGTAGGCCGCCAGCACCGCCAGGTGGCGCCCCGCGTTGGCCGGCCATTGGTCCAGGAACAGCGGCCGCACCAGGTCCACCACCGCCGACAGCGGCAGCCAGTTGGCGATGGCGTGCGCGAACGGCGGCAGTTGCTCGCGCGGGAAGAACACGCCCGACAAGAACATCATCGGCGACAGCAGCACCGCGAAGTAGTAGGTGAAAAAGTCGTAGCCCTTGGCCTTGGCGTTGAACACCAGCGCCATGCTGGCGGCGGTGATGCCGGCCAGCAGCAGGATGGGCAGCACCAGCAGCAGCTTGGGGCTGTGGCTGATTTGCAGCGCCAGCATCACGCCCAGGATGCCGGTGGCCAGCAGGACGGGCAGCGCCAGCAGGGTGCGCGGCGCGCGGCTGATGCCCAGCGCCCAGATCACCGCCAGGATGACGGTGGCGGAAAACAGCGCCTTGAAGCCGGCCCACAGCATCTCGGCCAGCACCACGTCGTCCAGCTGCACGGGGGTGTTCAGGATGCCGTCCCAGGTTTTTTGCACGTGCATGCGCGAGAAGGCCGAATACAGCGCCTCGAAGCTGGCCGCGTTCATGGCGCTCATGCACACCGAGCCGCTGGCCAGGAACAGGATGTAGGGCACGTCCTGCCCGTGCGTGGGCACGCGCCCGATCATCGCCCCCAGCCCATAGCCGAAGGCCACCAGCCACAGCAGCGGCTCGCCGATGTTGGCCAGCAGGCTGGGAATGACCAGCTTGCGCCACACGCGCAGGTTGCGCGCGAACACCGGCCACCAGCGCATCGACAGGCGCGGCGGGGCCCAGGGGGATGCCAGGTGGCTTGGCGGCGGTTCCGATGGGGTGAGGGGGTGGTTCATGGCAATCGGATGACAAATGACGAAATGATCTCGCTGCGCTTCGATGACGCCGGCTGGCGCCGGCATGACGAAATGAAGGTCTCCCGTCATGCGTCGAAGGCGCGTCATCGAAGCGCCGCGAGGTCATTTCGTCATGGTTTGACGCGCGGGGTCGCTACCCCTCTTCGCGGATCTGCCGGCCCGTCAGCTTGAGGAACAGGTCCTCCAGGTTGGCCGGGCGGTGCAGCGTGCGCAGCTGCGGGTGGGCGGCCAGGGCCTGCATCAACGGGCGCGCGTCGCGGGTGTAGAAGAACAGGGTTTCGCCGCTTTGCTCCACCCGCTGGGCGTGCGCCGCCAGCGGCGAGCCGGCCAGCGCCAGCGCGCCCTGGCCGTAGACCTCGACCACCTCGGGCTCCAGGTGCGCGGCGATCAGCTCGCGCGGGCGGCCCTCGGCGATCAGGCGGCCATGGTCGATCACCAGCAGGCGATGGCACAGGCGCTCGGCCTCGTCCATGAAGTGGGTGGTCAGCAGGATCGACCGGCCGTCGGCCAGCAGCTGCTGCAGGCGCTCCCACATCAGGTGGCGCGCCTGCGGGTCCAGGCCGGTGGTGGGCTCGTCCAGCAGCAGCAGTTCGGGCTGGTTGATGAGCGCGCGCGCCAGCGACAGGCGCCGCTTCATGCCGCCCGACAGCTCGCCCGGGCGGGCGCTGGCCTTGTGGCCGAGGGCGGCGAATTCGAGCAGGCGCGGCACGCGCTCGGCCAGCACGGCGCGTGGCAGGCCGAAGTAGCGGCCGAACACCTGCAGGTTCTCGGCGCAGCTGAAGTCCGGGTCGAGCGAGTCGAACTGCGACACCACGCCCAGCCGCGCCTTGATGGCCAGCGCGTCGCGCGGCATCTCCAGCGCGCTGCCGTCGGGCTGCACGAAGTAGCGGATGCGGCCGCCGTCCGGCGCCGTCAGGCCCAGGCACAGGCGGATGGTGGTGGTCTTGCCGGCGCCGTTGGGGCCGATCACGCCCAGGCATTCGCCCGGCGCGATGGCCAGCGACACGCCGTCGACCACGCGCGTGCCGGCGTAGCTCTTGCTCAGGGCCTGTACGTCGAGCAGTGGCGGGGCAGCGGTCATGGGCGGCGATTGTGCATTCAGATCGCCGCCGGTGCAGGGCACCGGGACACGAGCGGTCGTGGTAAAAATCCGCCTTTCACACGTCGCGACCCCCTGCTGCGGGCGCAGCCATGTGGCGTCGCGCGACCCTTCAAGGAATACCCCATGTCTGCTCCCATCCGGATCGCGATCGCCGGTCACGGCAATCTTGGCCGTGGCGTCGAAGCCGCCATCACCCGCAACCCCGACATGCGGCTGGTCGGCATCTACAGCCGCCGCCCGCCCAGCCAGATCCAGCCCCTGACGGCCGGCGTGCCGGTGCACGGCATGGACGCGCTGGCCGGCCACGCCAGCGGCATCGACGTGCTGATCCTGTGCGGCGGCTCCAAGGAGGACCTGCCCGAGCAGGGGCCGAAACTGGCCGCGCTGTGCAACACGGTGGACAGCTTCGACACCCACGCGCGCATCCCCGAATACTTTGCCGCCGTCGACGCGCCGGCGCGCGCCCACGGCAAGACGGCGCTGATCTCGGCCGGCTGGGACCCGGGCATGTTCTCCATCAACCGCGTGATGGGCGAGGCGCTGCTGCCCGACGGCGCCAGCTACACCTTCTGGGGCAAGGGCGTGAGCCAGGGCCACTCGGACGCCATCCGCCGCGTGCCCGGCGTGGCCGGTGGCGTGCAGTACACGGTGCCGGTGCCGGCGGCGGTGCAGCAGGTGCGCGCCGGTGGCCAGCCGCGGCTGAGCACGCGCCAGAAGCACACGCGCGAATGCTTCGTGGTGCTGGCCCAGGGCGCCGACGCCGAGGCGGTGCGCCAGGCCATCGTCGGCATGCCGCACTACTTCGACGAATACGACACCACGGTGCACTTCATCAGCGCCGAGCAATTGCAGCGCGAGCATGGCGCCATGCCGCACGGCGGCTTCGTGATCCGCAGCGGCCAGACCAGCCCCGGCGTGACGCAGGTGATCGAGTACGGCCTGACGCTGGGCAGCAACCCCGAGTTCACCTCGGCCGTGCTGGTGGCCTATGCGCGCGCCGTGCACCGCCTGCACCAGCAGGGCCGCCACGGCGCGCTGACGGTGTTCGACGTGGCGCCAGGCCTGCTGTCACCGCGCAGCGCCGAGCAGCTGCGCGCCGAAGCGCTGTGACCCGGGTGCTCCAAAAATTGGAGCTTCTGACGCAAGACAGGCGGGCGCTACAGCCGATTTTCATTGTTGAAATTCGGCTGCGCACCGCGCCCTGAACGGCGCCCGACCCGATCCCGTATCATTGACCAGCCGGCCTCCAGGGCCGGTTTTTTGATGGCATGGCTACCGCACCTTCTTCTGACGCCCTGGTCGAGCTGCGCGACGTGACCTTCGGTTACGGCGAGCGTCCGGTGCTGCGCCAGCTGTCGCTCAGCGTGCCGCGCGGCAAGGTGACGGCGCTGATGGGCGCCTCGGGCGGCGGCAAGACCACCGTGCTGCGCCTGATCGGCGGCCAGCAGCGCGCCCAGCAGGGGCAGGTGCTGGTGGCCGGTCAGGACGTGGGCGCGATGAGCGAGCCGCAGCTGTACGCGGCGCGCCGGCGCATGGGCATGCTGTTCCAGTTCGGGGCGCTGTTCACCGACTTGTCGGTGTTCGACAACGTGGCCTTTCCGCTGCGCGAGCACACGCCGCTGCCCGAAGCGCTGATCCGCCACATCGTGCTGATGAAGCTGGACGCCGTGGGCCTGCGCGGCGCGCGCGATCTGATGCCCTCGCAGATTTCCGGCGGCATGGCGCGGCGCGTGGCGCTGGCGCGCGCCATCGCGCTGGACCCGGAGCTGGTCATGTACGACGAGCCGTTCGCCGGGCTGGACCCGATTTCGCTGGGCACGGCGGCGCGGCTGATCCGCCAGCTGAACGACGCGCTGGGCATCACCAGCATCGTGGTGTCGCACGACGTGGCCGAGACCTTTCACATCGCCGACCAGGTGATCATCCTGGCCGATGGCGGCGTGGCGGCCCGTGGCACGCCGGCCGAGGTGCGCGCCAGCAGCGACCCGCTGATCCGCCAGTTCGTCGGGCTGGACCAGCAGGGGCCGGTGCAGTTCCACTACCCCGGCCCGACGGTGGAGCAGGACTTCGGCGTGGAGGTGGGGCCGTGAGCTGGTGGCGCCCGTCCGACATCGGCTTTGCCGTGCGCCGCGGCCTGGACGACATGGGCTACGCGGCGCGCTTCTTCTGGCGCCTGGTGCGGCTGGCGGGGCCGACGTTCCGGCGTTTTTCGCTGCTGCGCGATCAGGTGCACTTCCTGGGCAATTACTCGCTGGCCATCATCGCGGTGTCGGGCCTGTTCGTCGGCTTCGTGCTGGCGCTGCAGGGCTACAACATTCTGCAGCGCTACGGCTCGGCCGAAGCGGTGGGCATGATGGTGGCGCTGTCGCTGCTGCGCGAACTGGGGCCGGTGGTGACGGCGCTGCTGTTCGCCGGCCGCGCCGGCACCTCGCTGACGGCCGAGATCGGGCTGATGAAGGCGGGCGAGCAGTTCTCGGCCATGGAGATGATGGCGGTCGACCCGATCCAGCGCATCATCGCGCCGCGCTTCTGGGCCGGCGTGATCGTCATGCCGCTGCTGACGGCGGTGTTCAACGCCGTCGGCGTGATGGGCGGCTGGGTGGTCAGCGTGCCGATGATCGGTGTCGATCCGGGCGCCTTCTGGAGCCAGATGCAGGGCGGGGTCGACGTGTTCGACGACCTGGGCAACGGCGTCGTCAAGAGCGTGGTGTTCGGCTTCACCGTCACCTTCGTGGCGCTGCTGCAGGGCTATGTCGCCAAGCCGACGGCCGAGGGCGTGGCGCGCGCCACCACGCGCACGGTGGTGATGGCGTCGCTGATGGTGCTGGGGCTGGACTTCCTGCTCACGGCGCTGATGTTCAGTTGAAGGGTGCGGGAGAAAACGCGAGATGGGACGCTCCAAGAACGATATCTGGGTCGGGCTGTTCGTGCTGATCGGCCTGGCGGCGCTGATGTTCCTGGCGCTGCAGTCGGCCAACCTGCTGTCGCTGAACTTCCAGCGCGGCTACCGCATCACGGCCAACTTCGACAACATCGGCGGGCTCAAGCCCAAGGCGGCGGTGCGCAGCGCCGGCGTGGTGGTGGGCCGGGTGGCCCGCATCGGCTTCGACGACGAGCGCTTCCAGGCGCGCATCGAGCTGGACATGGACCCGCGCTTTCACTTTCCCAAGGACAGCTCGCTGAAGATCCTCACCAGTGGGCTGCTGGGCGATCAGTACATCGGCATCGAGCCCGGCGCCGACGACAAGAACCTGGCGCCCGGCGATAATGTGAGCGCCACCCAGTCCGCCGTCGTGCTGGAGAACCTGATCAGCCAGTTTCTCTACAACAGCGCGGCCGGCAACGCCAGCAGCGGCGCCGGCGGCAAGTCGTCGGGGGGCGGGGCCAAGTAGCGCCATGCGGCACGCCAGTGCCCGCCACCACCATGCAGACCCATCATCACCCGCCAAAACCCGCCCCCTCGCGGGGTGCCGCCATGACCATTTCAGCCGCCGCCGGCCCGCGCGCGCGGCGGCTGGCCGGCGTGGTCATGCTGGCCCTGGTGACGGGGTGCGCCAGCGCCCCCGGGGCCGATCCGCGCGATCCGTGGGAAGGCTACAACCGCGGCATGTACCGCTTCAACGACGCGCTGGACACGGCGGTGCTCAAGCCCGTGGCCACCGTCTACCGCGACGTGCTGCCGCAGCCGGTGCGCACCGGCGTGGGCAATTTCTTCGGCAACCTGGGTGACGTCTGGTCCTTCGTCAACCAGACGCTGCAGGCCAAGCCGGAAGCCGCGCTGCATTCGTTCTGGCGCGTGATGGTCAACACCACCATCGGCCTGGGCGGCGTGCTCGACCCGGCCAGCGAAATGCGCCTGGAGCGCCGCCGCGAGGACTTTGGCCAGACCCTGGGCTACTGGGGCGTGCCGCCCGGGCCGTACTTCGTGCTGCCGTTGTTCGGACCCTCCACGGTGCGCGACACCGTGGCGCTGCCGGTGGACATCTACGGTCATCCGCTCAGCCACGTGAACGACGTGCCGGTGCGCAATTCCCTGGGCGCCACGCAGATCGTCAACACCCGCGCGTCGGTGCTGGGCGCGGTCGAGTTGCTCGAATCGGCCGCGCTGGATCCCTACTCCTTCCAGCGTGACGCCTACCTGCAAAAGCGCCGCAACGACATCCACGACGGCAACCCCCCGGTCGACACCGAACGCTACGACCTCGACGAGGACGCGCCCGCGGGGAGCGCGGCCCCGGCCGGCGCAGCACCGGTGAAGTAGGGCGCCTGCGCCGGGATCGACCGGGCAGCACGGCACAATCCGTAACCGCGCCCGGGAACTCGGGCGGCACCATGCCTTCCAAGCCCCGGTCGGCACGGGCCAAGCACACCAGAACATGACATCCATGAACACCGCATCACGAGGATCACGTCGTCGCTTGCTGCGCCATGCCGGCGCCATCCTGGGCATGCTGACCGCCTTGGGCGCCGCGCCCTGGGCGTGGGCGGCGGAAGAGGCGCCGGACGCCCTGATCCAGCGCCTGTCGACCGAGGTGCTCGACCAGCTGCGCAACGACAAGGCGCTGAAAAACGGCGACATCGGCCGTGTGATCTCCGTGGTCGACGGCAAGGTCATGCCCAATGTCAACTTCACGCGCATGACCGCGTCGGCCACCGGCCCCGGCTGGCGCCGGGCGACGCCGGAGCAGCGGCAGAAATTGCAGCAGGAGTTCAAGACCCTGCTGGTGCATACCTATGCCGGCGCGCTGCGCCAGGTCAGCGACCAGACGGTGGAGGTGCGCCCGCTGCGCGCCGCGCCCGAGGACAAGGAAGTGGTGGTGCGCACCTGGGTCAAGGGGCGCGGCGAGCCGGTGCAACTGGATTACCGGCTGGAGCGCACGCCGGGCCAGGGCAGCGGCTGGAAGATCTACGACCTGAACGTGCTGGGCGTCTGGCTGGTCGACAACTACCGGCCGCAGTTCGCGCAGCAGATCAACGCCGGCGGCATCGACGCGCTGATCCACTCCCTGGCCGAGCGCAATCAGGCCAACGCCCGCGGCGACAAGGGCTGATCTTGACCATGCTGGTGCTGCCCGCGGAGTTGATGCACGCCCAGGCGCAGACCTGCCTGACCCTGCTGCGCGAGGCCGCGCGCGCCGAATCGGGCCCACTGGTGTGGGTCGACGCCGCGCCGCTGGTGCGCTTCGATTCCTCCGCCCTGGCCGTGCTGCTGGAGTGCCGGCGCGAGTGCCTGCTGGACGGCAAGCAGTTCGCCGTGCGTGGGCTGGCCCCGCATCTGCGCGAGCTGGCGCGCCTGTACGGCGTGTTGGGGCTGCTGGCCGAGCCCGCGGCGGCCCCTGCGGCGGCCTGAATACCCCCGGGCCGCCGCCCAGCATGGGCGGGCCGGCGCACCCGGTGCACGCCGGCGCCGTAAAATGGCCGGTTGCCTATGCCCGCCATTTCGTTTCAGTCGGTGTCCAAGGTCTACCCGGCCACCGGCAAGCCTGGAAGCACTCCCCTCAAAGCGCTCGACGATGTCGGCTTCGACATCGAGGAAGGGGAGTTCTTTGGCCTGCTCGGCCCCAACGGCGCCGGCAAGACCACGCTGATCTCCATCCTGGCCGGGCTGGCGCGCGCCACCTCGGGGCGGGTGCTGGTGCATGGACACGACGTGCGGACCGAGTTCGTGGCCGCGCGCCGGCACCTGGGCATCGTGCCGCAAGAGTTGGTGTTCGACCCCTTTTTCACCGTGCGCGAGGCGCTGCGCTTTCAATCGGGCTACTTCGGCCTGCACCGCAACGACGACTGGATCGACGAGCTGCTGGCCGGCCTGGGCCTGGCCGACAAGGCCACGGCCAACATGCGCCAGCTGTCGGGCGGCATGAAGCGACGCGTGCTGGTGGCGCAGGCGCTGGTGCACAAGCCGCCGGTGATCGTGCTGGACGAGCCCACCGCCGGCGTCGACGTGGAGCTGCGCCAGACGCTGTGGCAGTTCGTCGACGGCCTGAACCGCCAGGGCCACACCGTGCTGCTGACCACGCACTACCTGGAGGAGGCCGAGGCGCTGTGCCAGCGCATCGCCATGCTCAAGACCGGGCGCGTGATCGCGCTGGAGCGCACCAGCACGCTGCTGAGCAACGCCACCGCCAACGTGCTGTATTTCAAGACCGACGGCGCGCTGCCGCCGGCGCTGGCCGCGCTGGCGCGCGTCACCGGCCGCATCGTCGAGCTGCCGGCGCACGACCCGGCCGAGATCGAGCGCCACCTGGCCAAGCTGCGTGAAGCCGGGGTGAAGGTGGAGGACCTGGAGATCCGCAAGGCCGACCTGGAGGACGTGTTCATCGCCCTGATGAACGGCCAGCGCGTGCCCGCCGCGGTCGGAGGCACGGCATGAGCGAGCCGCGTCAGCGCCCCCACCTGCGGGCCCTGCCGGCCCCCGACGATGGCTGGAAGATGCTGCTCAAGAAGGAAGTGCTGCGCTTTTGGCGCGTGGCGCTGCAGACCATCGCCGCGCCGGTGCTGACGGCGGTGCTGTACCTGCTGATCTTCGGCCATGTGCTCGAAGGCCGGGTGCAGGTCTACCCGGGCGTGGGCTACGTCGCCTTCCTGGTGCCCGGCCTGGTGATGATGAGCGTGCTGCAGAACGCCTTTGCCAACAGTGCCTCCAGCCTGGTGCAGAGCAAGATCATGGGCAACCTGGTGTTCGTGCTGCTGACGCCGCTGTCGGCCTGGCACTGGTTCGTCGCCTACGTGGGCGCGGCCATCGCGCGCGGGCTGCTGGTGGGGCTGGGCGTGTACCTGGTGACGCTGTGGTATGCGCCGCCGCGCCTGGCGGCGCTGCCCTGGGTGCTGGTGTTCGCCGTGCTGGGCGCCGCGCTGATGGGCGTGCTGGGCCTGCTGGCGGGTCTGTGGTCGGACAAGTTCGACCAGATGGCGCTGTTCCAGAACTTCATCGTCATGCCCATGACCTTCCTGTCGGGCGTGTTCTATTCCATCCACTCGCTGCCGGGCGTGTGGCAGGCCATCAGCCAGGTCAACCCGTTCTTCTACATGATCGACGGCTTTCGCCATGGCTTCTTCGGCGTCAGCGACGTTTCGCCCTGGTTCAGCCTGGGCGTGGCGGGCACCAGCGTGGCGCTGGTGTCGGCGCTGACGCTGCACCTGCTGCGCACCGGCTACAAGCTGCGCTACTGACTTTCGAGGGTTTCGCCATGAACGCTGAGCAGATCAAGCAACTCATCGCCGCCGGTCTGGTGTGCGAGCACCTGGAGCTGGAGGGCGACGGCCGCCACTGGTTCGCCGTCATCGTCTCGCCCCAGTTCGAGGGCAAGCGGCCCATCGCGCGCCACCAGATGGTGTATGCCACCCTGGGCAGCCAGATGCAGACCGACGCCGTGCACGCGCTGTCCATGAAGACGCTGACCCCCGCCGAATGGGCGGCGCAGCGTGCCTGAAACTATCAAAACAATAGCTTCTGACGCGCGTCAGGCGTGCGCCAGGGCTGATTTTCTTCATTCATCGCGTCAAGCATGGACAAACTGCTGATCCGTGGCGGCCGCCCGCTGCAGGGCGAGGTGCCCATCTCCGGCGCCAAGAACGCCGCGCTGCCCGAGATGTGCGCCGCGCTGCTGACCGGCGAGCCGGTACACCTGGTCAACGTGCCGCGCCTGCACGACGTGCGCACCATGCGCCGCCTGCTCGACCACATGGGCGTGGCCACCGAAACCCATGGCGAGCGCGGCGGCATGAGCTTCGTCGCGCCCGACGGCCTGAGCCCCGAGGCGCCCTACGAGCTGGTCAAGACCATGCGCGCGGCGGTGCTGGTGCTGGGGCCGCTGCTGGCGCGCTTTGGCCACGCGCGGGTGTCGCTGCCGGGCGGCTGCGCCATCGGCTCGCGCCCGGTGGACCAGCACATCAAGGGCCTGCAGGCCATGGGCGCGCAGATCGACGTCGAGCACGGCTACATGGTGGCGCGCCTGCCCGCCGGCCGCAGCCGGCTGCAGGGCGCGCGCATCACCACCGACATGGTCACCGTCACCGGCACCGAGAACTTCCTGATGGCCGCCACGCTGGCCGAGGGCGAGACGGTGCTGGAAAACGCCGCCCAGGAGCCGGAGATCACCGACCTGGCCGAGATGTTGATCCGCATGGGCGCGCGCATCGAGGGCCACGGCAGCAGCCGCATCCGCATCGAGGGCGTCGAGCGCCTGCACGGCGCCACGCACGAGGTGGTGGCCGACCGCATCGAGGCCGGCACCTTCCTGTGCGCCGTCGCCGCCACCGGCGGCGAGGTGACGCTGCGCCACGCCCGCGCCGACCACCTGGACGCCGTGATCGACAAGTTGCGCGAGGCCGGCGTGCGGGTGGACGCGCTGGACGGCGCCATCCGCGTGCGCAGCGCGGGCGGGCCGGCGCTGCGCGCGCAGAGCTTTCGCACCATCGAATACCCGGGCTTTCCGACCGACATGCAGGCGCAGTTCATGGCGCTCAACTGCGTGGCCGGCGGCCCCAGCATGGTCACCGAGACCATCTTCGAAAACCGCTTCATGCACGTCAACGAGCTGGCGCGCCTGGGGGCGCAGATTCATGTGGACGGCCGCAACGCCATGATCGAGGGCGGCGCGCGGCTGTCCGGCGCCACCGTGATGGCCACCGACCTGCGCGCCTCCGCCAGCCTGGTGATCGCCGGCCTGATCGCCGAGGGCGAGACCGTGGTCGACCGCATCTACCACCTGGACCGCGGCTACGACCAGATGGAAGAAAAGCTGCGCGCCCTGGGTGCCGATATCGAGCGCGTGCGCTGAGCCATGAATACCGGACGCGAAGGACGCGAAGGATGCGCGAAAGGCGCGAAAGGAGACCTTGATATGGATGGCTTGTTTCGCGTTCTTCGCGCTGCTTTTGCGCCCTTCGCGTCCGGTCAAGTTCGGGAGCCTTGAATGATCACCCTGGCCCTGTCCAAAGGCCGCATCTTCGACGAGACCGTGCCGCTGCTGGCCGCCGCCGGCATCACGGTGACGGAAGACCCCGAAAAATCCCGCAAGCTGATCCTGCCCACCACCCAGCCCGACGTGCAGGTGGTGCTGGTGCGCGCCACCGACGTGCCAACCTACGTCGAATACGGCGGCGCCGACCTGGGCGTGACCGGCAAGGATGTGCTGATCGAGCACGGCGGCGCCGGGCTGTACCAGCCGCTGGACCTGCGCATCGCGCAGTGCCACATGGCGGTGGCCGCGCCCGAGGGTTTTGATTACCAGCGCGCCGTGCGCCAGGGCAGCCGCATCACGGTGGCCACCAAGTACACCGCGATCGCGCGCGACTTCTTTGCCGACAAGGGCGTGCACGTCGACCTGATCAAGCTCTACGGCAGCATGGAACTGGCGCCGCTGACCGGCATGGCCGACGCCATCGTCGACCTGGTCAGCACCGGCAAGACGCTCAAGGCCAACCGGCTGGTCGAGGTCGAGCACATCATGGACATCAGCTCGCGCCTGGTGGTCAACCAGGCGGCGCTCAAGCTCAAGACGGCGCCGATCCGCCGCATCATCGACGCCTTTGCACAGGCCATCGGCCCCGCCCGTTGATATGAAATTCATAGCTGCTCCCGCCCGCCTATCCACACTGGAAGCCGATTTCGAGCAAAAATTCGAGCAACGCCTGCACTGGAGCGCCGAGCAGGACGAGGCCATCGAGCAGCGCGTCAGGGACATCCTGGCCGACGTGCGCGCGCGTGGCGACGCCGCGGTGCTCGACTACACCGCCCGGTTCGACGGATTGCAGGCCGCATCGGTGGCCGCGCTGGAGCTCGGCGCCGCCGAGTTGCAGGCCGCCTTCGACGGCCTGCCCGCCGCCCAGCGCGAGGCGCTCACCCAGGCCGCCGCCCGCATTCGCCGCTACCACGACTGGCAGAAGACCCAGGGCGGCGAAACCGCCACCTACCGCGACGAGGAAGGCACCCTGCTGGGCCAGAAAATCACGCCGCTGGACCGCGTCGGCATCTACGTGCCGGGCGGCAAGGCGGCCTACCCCAGCAGCGTGCTGATGAACGCCATCCCGGCCCATGTGGCCGGTGTGGGCGAAATCGTGATGGTGGTGCCCACGCCGCGCGGCGAGAAGAACCCGCTGGTGCTGGCCGCCGCCCACGTGGCTGGCGTCACGCGCGCCTTCACCGTCGGCGGCGCGCAGGCCGTGGCCGCGCTGGCCTGGGGCACGCAGACCATCCCGAAGGTGGACAAGATCACCGGCCCTGGCAACGCCTACGTCGCCAGCGCCAAGAAGCACGTGTTCGGCCAGGTCGGCATCGACATGATCGCCGGCCCGAGCGAAATCCTGGTGCTGGCCGACGGCAGCACGCCCGCGGACTGGGTGGCGATGGACCTGTTCAGCCAGGCCGAGCACGACGAGCTGGCGCAGGCCATCCTGCTCAGCCCCGACGCCGCCTACATCGACGCCGTGCAGCGCGAGATCGACCGCCTGCTGCCGGACATGCCGCGCGCCGAGATCATCGCCAAGAGTTTGACGGGCCGCGGCGCGCTGATCCACACCCGCAGCATGGAAGAAGCCTGCGCCATCAGCAACCGCATCGCGCCCGAGCACCTGGAAGTCAGCAGCCGCGAGCCGCGGCGCTGGGAACCGCTGCTGCGCCACGCCGGCGCCATCTTCCTGGGCGCCTGGACCAGCGAGTCTTTGGGCGACTACTGCGCCGGCCCCAATCACGTGCTGCCCACCAGCGGCACGGCGCGCTTTTCGTCACCGCTGTCGGTGTACGACTTCCAGAAGCGCAGCAGCCTGATCGGGGTCAGCGCGGAGGGCGCGCGCCAGCTTGGCCGCATCGCCAGCGTGCTGGCGCGGGGCGAAGGCCTGCAGGCGCACGCGCGCGCGGCCGAGCTGCGCGACCCGGCGGCGGCGTCGCCCGGGCACTGAACCGCGCCGCCGGCCATCGACCGGCGCGCCCGGCGGTGGCATCATCGCGTCGAGGCGGCGCGCCCCGGCGGCGGGCGTTTTGGCGATCTGACGAGGAGAGCACGGTGGAAATCACGCTGAACGGCTATCACACCCTGATCCTGGCGGCCCTGGTCATGCTGGTCGGCCATTGGCTGGTGTTCCGGGTCCGCTTTCTGTCGGCCTTCAACATCCCCGAGCCGGTGGCCGGTGGCCTGCTGGCGGCGGCGATCGTCTACGGGCTCAACGTCGCGCTGGGCCTGAAGTTCCGGTTCAACACCGAGCTGCAGACCACCTTCATGCTGATGTTCTTCTCGTCCATCGGGCTGAGCGCCGATTTCACGCGCCTGAAGGAAGGCGGCAAGCCGCTGGTGCTGCTGCTGGTCATCGTGTCCTGCTTCATCGTGGTGCAGAACCTGATCGGCGTGGGCCTGGCGGCGGCGCTCGGTCTCAAGCCGCTGATCGGCCTGGTGGTGGGTTCGATCACGCTCACCGGCGGCCATGGCACGGCCGGCGCCTGGGGGCCGGTGCTGGAGCAGAACTACGGCATCGTCGGCGCCACCACGCTGGGCATCGCCACCGCCACCTTCGGCCTGGTGTTCGGCGGCCTGATCGGCGGGCCGGTGGCGCGCCACCTGATCAACCAGCAAAAGCGCCAGCCCGTGCCCGAGGCCGGGCCGCGCGATTCGATCGACGCCATCTCGGGCAAGCCGCGCCACGGCGAGGCGAGCGAGCAGGACCGCGCCAGGCGCCTGGCGTTCGACATGTTCGACCAGCCGCGCCTGATCACCGCCTACAGCGCGATCGAGACCCTGGCCATGTTCGCCGCCTGCCTGACCGCGGCCGACCTGCTGAGCGGCTGGACCAAGGGCAGCTGGATCGAGCTGCCGACCTTCATCTGGGCGCTGGCCAGCGGGGTGGTGATTCGCAACGTGCTGACGCACGTGTTCCGCTTCGAGATGTTCGATCGCGCCATCGACGTGTTCGGCAACGCCTCGCTGTCGCTGTTCCTGGCCATGGCATTGCTCAGCCTGCGGCTGTGGGAGCTGGCCGACCTGGCCGGCCCGGTGGCCATCATCCTGGCGGTGCAGGTGCTGGTGATGATGGCCTGGGCGACTTTCGTCACCTACCGCTTCATGGGCGCCGACTACGACGCCGCGGTGGTGGCGGCCGGCCACTGCGGCTTTGGCCTGGGCGCCACGCCGACGGCGATCGCCAACATGCAGGCCATCACCGACCGCTTCGGCCCGTCCTACAAGGCCTATCTGGTGGTGCCGCTGGTGGGGGCGTTCTTCGTCGACCTGGTGAACGCGACGATCCTGCAGATCTTCACGCAGCTGCCGTTCCTGCGATAGCCGCCGGCCCCTGGGCGGGCTCGTTCAGCGTTCCACCACGGTCATGCTGCGGCGGTGATCAACCCAGGTCAGGCGGCTGACGTCGAAGCCGGCGTCGCGCGCGCGCTCCAGCAGCTGGGCGCGCACGCTTGCGCGAAGCGTGGGGGTTCGGGCCAGCAGCCACAGATCCTCGTGCGTGGGGCCGCTGACCAGGGCGTGCTGGTTGTCGTCGTCGAGCTCGAACACGGCGCGGCTGCTGCGCACCGGCCAGACAAAGCTGACCAGCAGGTGCGCGCTGTCGGCATCGTGGGCGAAGCGCGCGCGCGCCGTGGCGGTGCGCCAGCGGCCCTGGCGCGGATCGAAGCCGCGCCGGGCGATCTCCAGCGTGCCGTTGGGCAACAGGCTGTGGTGCGTGACGCTGTCGGTCAGGCCGCGATCGGCCGCGTGGTCGATGCGCGCGAGTTCGTACCAGCGGCCCAGGTAGCGCCGCAGCTCGAACGGTGTCACTGGCTGCACACCCAGTGGCAGGCCGGTCTGCTGGCTGAGGCGGTACAGCGTGTAGGCGCCGGCAGCGAGCAGGGCAAGGTTTCTGGCTTTCATGGTCAACGCGGCAGCATAGCAGGCGCTCCGGTGGGCGGGGTTCCGTCAACCTCCTGCGAATCACACGAAACTCGTGTAACACGAGTTTCGTGTACACTGACCAGCATGAAGAACGTCACCATCACCGTCGACGACGCCGTGCTTGAATGGGCGCGGGTGGAGGCGGCGCGGCGCGGCTCCAGCGTCTCGCGCATGGTGGGCGAGATGCTGGCCGAGAAGAGGCGGCTGGAGGACGCCTACGCGCAGGCCATGCGCAGCGCGCTGCGCTTTGAGTCCTGGGGCGAAAGCAGCGGCCCCTACCTGCGCCTGAGCGAGGTCGAATGACGCCGCCGCTGGTCTTCGTCGACACGCCGGTGTTCCTGTACACGGCCGACGAGCGCGAAATGCACAAGCAGGCGCTGGCGCGCCAGTGGGTGCGCTGGTGCTGGAGCGAGCGCACCGGCCGCATCAGCACCCAGGTGCTCAACGAGCTCTACCACAACGCCATCACGCGCTTTCGCGCCCGCATGCCGGTGCAGCAGGCGCGCACGCAGGTGCGCAACCTGCGCCAGTGGCAGCCGCCGCACCTGGACACCTTCACCATCGACGGTGCCTGGGCCTTGCAGGACCGCCACGCGCTGGGCTACTGGGAGGCGCTGATCGTCGCCTCGGCCCAGCAGCAGGGCTGCCGGTACCTGCTGAGCGAGGACCTGCCGCACCAGCAACGCTTCGAGAGCGTGCAGGTGATCAACCCCTTCCGGGTGCGTCCCGACGAACTGCCTCTTGACGATGAACGCTGACACCCCGACCCCCAACCCGCTGGCGCGCATCCGCCAGGACGTGCAGTCCATGCACGCCTATGCCGTGCAGGACTCGGCCGGCCTGCTGAAGATGGACGCGATGGAAAACCCCCATCGCCTGCCGGCCAGCCTGCAGGCCGAGCTGGGCCGGCGCCTGGGCCAGGTGGCGGTCAACCGCTATCCCGGCGCTCGTATCGACGAGCTGCGCGCCGCGCTGCGCGCCCACGCCGCGCCGCCCGCGGGCTGGTCGCTGATGCTGGGCAACGGCTCGGACGAGCTGATCAGCCTGCTGGCCATGGCCTGCGACGTGCCGGGCGCGTCCATCCTGGCGCCGCTGCCCGGCTTCGTGATGTACGCCATGAGCGCGCGCCTGCAGGGCCTGGCCTTCCATGGCGTGCCGCTCACGGCCGAGTTCGAGCTGGACGAGGCGGCGATGCTGGCGGCCATCGGGCAGCACCGCCCGGCCATCCTGTACCTGGCCTACCCCAACAACCCCACCGGCACGCTGTGGGACGCCGGCACCATCACCCGCCTGATCGCGGCCCAGGGCCGTCAGGGCGGCCTGGTGGTGATGGACGAGGCCTACCAGCCCTTTGCCGCGCACAGCTGGATCGAGGTGGTGCGCGCCGACCCGGCCGCGCATCGGCATGTGCTGGTCATGCGCACGCTCAGCAAGTTCGGCCTGGCCGGTGTGCGCATTGGATACCTGATGGGCGAGGCCGCGCTGGTGGCCGAGATCGACAAGCTGCGCCCGCCCTACAACGTCAGCGTGCTCAACGCCGAGTGCGCGCTGTTCGCGCTGGAGCACGCCGACGTGTTCGCGGCGCAGGCCGCCGACATCCGGGCGCAGCGCGCGCAGTTGCTGGCGGCGCTGGCGGCGCTGCCTGGCGTGACGCCCCATCCCAGCCAGGCCAACATGATCCTGGCGCGCGTGCCCGACGCCGCGCGTGCCTTTGCCGGCATGCGCGCGCGCGGCGTGCTGATCAAGAACGTTTCTACAATGCACCCGCTGCTGGCCAACTGCGTGCGCCTCACGGTCGGCACCGCCGACGAGAACGCGCAGATGCTGGCGGCCCTGCAAGCCTCGCTATGACCACCATTGCCCGCACCGCCGACGTCGCACGCGACACCGCCGAAACCCGCATCCGCGTGCGCCTGAACCTGGACGGCAGCGGCCAGGCCAAGCTGGCCACCGGCATCGGCTTCTTCGACCACATGCTGGACCAGATCGCGCGCCACGGCCTGATCGACCTGGACGTGCAATGCCAGGGCGACCTGCACATCGACGGCCATCACACGGTCGAGGACGTCGGCATCGCCATCGGCCAGGCGGTGCGCCAGGCGGTGGGCGACAAGCGCGGCATCACCCGCTACGGCCACAGCTACGTGCCGCTGGACGAGGCGCTGTCGCGCGTGGTGGTCGACTTCTCCGGTCGTCCCGGGTTGGTGCTGGAGGCGCGTTTTTCCAGCGCCATGATCGGCGGCTTCGACACCCAGCTGGTGCACGAGTTCTTTCAGGGCTTCGTCAACCACGCCCTGGTCACGCTGCACGTCGACAACCTGAAGGGCGTCAACGCGCACCACCAGGTCGAGACCATCTTCAAGGCCTTCGGGCGGGCGCTGCGCATGGCGTTGACACCCGATCCGCGCGCTGCCGGTCAGATTCCGTCGACCAAGGGAACGCTCTAAGTCAAATCGGGCTCCAGCGCTTGCCAGACGTGCGCCAGAAGCTATGAATTCAATAGTAAACCAGACGGTGGCCGTGGTCGACTACGGCATGGGCAACCTGCGCTCGGTGGCGCAGGCGGTGATTCATGCGACGCAGGACACGCGCGTCAACGCCGTCATCACCGCCGACCCGGCGCAGGTGCGCGCCGCCCACCGGGTGGTGCTGCCGGGACAGGGGGCCATGGGCGACTGCATGCGCGAGCTGCGCCAATCCGGCCTGCTGCAAGCGGTGCTGGAGGCGGCGGCGCGCAAGCCGCTGTTCGGCGTCTGCATCGGCATGCAGATGCTGCTGACGCACAGCGCCGAGGGCCGCACGGCCGACGGCACGCCCGGGCTCGGCCTGATTGCCGGCGAAGTGCTGCGCTTTGACCTGGCGGGCCGCAAGGCACCGGACGGCAGCCGCTACAAGGTGCCGCACATGGGCTGGAACCGCGTGTTCCAGAGCCGCCCGCACCCACTGTGGCAGGGCGTGGCCGATGGCGCCTGGTTCTATTTCGTCCACAGCTATTTCGCCAGCCCACGCAACCCGGCGCATGCGGCGGGCGAAACCGAGTACGGCGCGCGCTTTGCCAGCGCCGTGGCGCGCGATAATATTTTTGCCACTCAGTTCCACCCCGAAAAGAGCGCCGACCAGGGTCTGGCCCTGTATCGCAATTTCCTGGACTGGAATCCCTGATCAATTTTGCTTCTGTTTTCATAGCGTCTCGCGCGCATCCTATAAGCGCCAACGGCTCTCTCACTCGTACAATCGTCATGCTGCTCATTCCCGCCATCGACCTCAAGGACGGCCACTGCGTGCGCCTGAAACAGGGCGACATGGACCAGGCCACGGTCTTCAGCGAGGCGCCGGCCGACATGGCCGCGCACTGGCTCGACCAGGGCGCGCGACGCCTGCACCTGGTGGACCTGAACGGGGCCTTTGCCGGCAAGCCGCAGAATTTGATGGCCATCAAGGCGATCTTGAAAGAGGTCGGTGACGAGATCCCGGTGCAGCTGGGCGGCGGCATCCGCGACCTGGACACCATCGAGCGCTACGTCGACGCCGGCATCCGCTACGTCATCATCGGAACGGCGGCGGTCAAGAACCCGGGTTTTCTGAAGGATGCCTGCAGCGCCTTTGGCGGCCACATCATCGTCGGCCTGGACGCCAAGGACGGCAAGGTCGCCACCGACGGCTGGAGCAAGCTCACCGGCCACGAGGTGATCGACCTGGCGCGCAAGTTCCAGGACTGGGGCGTGGAAAGCATCATCTACACCGACATCGGGCGTGACGGCATGCTCTCGGGCATCAACGTCGACGCCACCGTGAAACTGGCGCAGTCACTCACCATCCCGGTGATCGCCTCGGGCGGACTGTCCAGCATGGCCGACATCGAGCAGCTGTGCGCCGTCGAGAGCGAGGGCATCGAGGGTGTGATCGCCGGCCGCGCCATCTACTCGGGCGACCTGGACTTCGCCGCCGCCCAGGCGCGCGCCGATGCGCTGAACGGGTGAGCACCATGCTGGCCAAACGCATCATCCCCTGCCTGGACGTGACCGGCGGCCGCGTGGTCAAGGGCGTCAACTTTGTCGAGCTGCGCGACGCCGGCGATCCGGTCGAGATCGCCGCCCGCTACAACGAACAGGGCGCCGACGAGCTCACCTTCCTCGACATCACCGCCACCAGCGACGGGCGCGATTTGATCCTGCCCATCATCGAGGCCGTGGCCTCGCAGGTGTTCATTCCGCTCACCGTCGGTGGCGGCGTGCGCACGGTGGAGGACGTGCGCCGCCTGCTGAACGCCGGGGCCGACAAGGTCAGCTTCAACTCGGCAGCCATCGCCAACCCGCGGGTGATCCGCGACGCCTCGGACAAGTACGGCGCGCAGTGCATCGTGGTGGCCATCGACGCGCGTCGGCGCAGCGGCGACGAAGCGGCCGCGCGCGGCGCGGGCTGGGACGTCTTCAGCCACGGCGGGCGCCAGAACACCGGGCTGGACGCCGTGGCCTGGGCGCGCCAGATGGCCGAACACGGCGCCGGCGAGATCCTGCTGACCAGCATGGACCGCGACGGCACGCAGAGCGGCTTCGATCTGGAGCTGACGCGCGCCGTCAGCGACGCCGTCAGCGTGCCGGTGATCGCCTCGGGCGGTGTCGGCAACCTCGACCACCTGGCCGACGGCGTGCAGATCGGCGGCGCCGACGCCGTGCTGGCGGCCAGCATCTTTCACTATGGCACCTTCACCATCGCGCAGGCCAAGCAGCACCTGGCCGCGCGCGGCGTTGCGGTAAGGTTGTAAGCTTGTGGCCGTCCTGATGCTTCACCCACCATGCTGACCGATCGCGTGCTGTCGCCTGCTGCCTGCCTGTCCGGCAAGCAACGCTGCTGGCATTCGGGCTTTCCGGTATGGCCGCCGCCGCCGGGGGCGTGTCTTGCCGCCTTCCTGTCCCCGTCATTGATTTCCGGAATTTCCCCTTATGACCATTCCCGCGCTTGAAGACTTCCTGGGCACCGTGCAACGGCGTGACCCCCATCAACCCGAATTCCTGCAGGCCGTGCGCGAGGTGATGGCCTCGTTGTGGCCGTTCGTGCAGCGCAATCCCAAGTACGTCCAATACGGGGTGCTGGAGCGCCTGTGCGAACCCGACCGCGTGATCCAGTTCCGCGTCGCCTGGGTCGACGACAAGGGGCAGACCCAGGTCAACCGGGCCTTCCGCGTGCAGCACAACATGGCCATCGGTCCTTACAAGGGCGGCATGCGCTTTCACCCCTCGGTCAACCTGTCGATCCTGAAGTTTCTCGGCTTCGAGCAGACCTTCAAGAACGCCCTCACCACCTTGCCCATGGGCGGCGGCAAGGGCGGCAGCGACTTCGACCCCAAGGGCAAGAGCGACGGCGAGGTGATGCGCTTTTGCCAGGCCCTGATGAGCGAGCTGTACCGCCACCTGGGCGCCGACACCGACGTGCCGGCCGGTGACATCGGCGTCGGTGCGCGCGAAGTCGGCTTCATGGCCGGCATGATGAAAAAGCTGTCCAACAACGCCGGCAGCGTGTTCACCGGCAAGGGCATCGCCTACGGCGGCAGCCTGATGCGGCCCGAGGCCACCGGCTACGGCACGGTCTACTTCGCGCAGGAAATGCTGCGCCGCAAGCAGATGGGCTTCGAGGACCGGCGCGTCAGCATCTCCGGCTCGGGCAACGTCGCGCAGTACGCGGCCGACAAGGCGATGGAGTTGGGAGCCAAGGTGGTCACCCTGTCCGACTCCGACGGCACCCTGGTGTGCGAGGCCGGCATGACGCACGGGATGCTGCAGGACCTGATGGAGTTCAAGAACGTGCAGCGCGGCCGCCTGAAGGACTTCAGCAAACAGCACAAGCTCAAGTTCGAGGCCGGCAAGCGCCCCTGGCACGTGCCGGTGGACATTGCGCTGCCTTGCGCCACGCAGAACGAACTGGACGCGACTGATGCCAAGCACCTGATCGCCAACGGCGTGGTCTGCGTGGCAGAGGGTGCCAACATGCCCAGCACGCTGGAGGCGGTCGACCACTTCCTGGCCGCCGGCACGCTGTATGCGCCGGGCAAGGCCAGCAACGCCGGTGGCGTGGCCACTTCGGGCCTGGAGATGAGCCAGAACGCGATGCGCCTGTCGTGGACCCACAGCGAGGTCGATCTGCGCCTGCACGAGATCATGAAGGACATCCACGGCAACTGCGTGCGCCACGGCGAACGCAAGGACGGCACGGTCAACTACGTCGAGGGCGCCAACGTGGCCGGCTTCGTCAAGATCGCCGACGCCATGCTGGCGCAGGGCGTCTATTGACCACGTCTGCGCGGCGTCGCACGCCGTCGCCCTTCAGGGGCGCATCGCCAGTGGGCGCCGTGGCGCCGGTCACGGATGGCCAATGACTTCGCCCCAGGCAGACGTTGTCGGCCTGGGGTGAATCACAAGGCGGGCGCTCGTCATGCCCGAGTGAGATGGCTTCAGTGGTCGTGCCTGTAGGCGCCAGGTGACAGGATTTCGTGGTCACGAGCCGAGTTGCTCGAAGCGGGCGTCCTTGGCTTGCCACAGCTCGGCCAGCCAGGCCTGCACGCCGGTGACAGCGAGCGGCTGCCCGTCACCTGTTGCCGGTACGGGCCGGCGGTCGATGTGCACGCGGACTTCGGACACGCGGCCACACAGCACGTCGACGAAGCTCGGTACCCGACCGGGGTAGAAGATGGTCACGTCCAGCACGGCATCAAGCCGGTCGCCCAGCACATCCAGCGCCGTCATCATGCCGCCTGCCTTGGGCTTGAGCAGGTGGCGGTAGGGCGAGCCCTGCGCCTCATGCTTGGCAGGCGTGAAGCGCGTGCCCTCGACAAAGCTCATCACCGAGGTGGGCAGCGCACGGAAGCGCGCACAGGCCGCGCGCGCCGTGGCCAGGTCCCGCGCCCCGCTGGCGCCGCCGCGCCGGCGCAGGAACGGGAAATCCAGCGCCCACCACACCAGCCCGACCAGCGGCACCCAGATCAGCTGGCGCTTGATGAAGAACTTGAGAAAGGGCGCGCGGCCCTGCAGGCAGTGCTGTAGCACCAGGATGTCGACCCAGCTCTGGTGGTTGCAGACCACCAGGTACCAGGCGTGCTGGCTCAGATCGGGTGGCAGGTGCACCTGCCAGCGCGTGCTGCTGGCCGATTGCAGTCCGGCGGCGTTCAGGCGGTTCCAGGTGTCGGCCAGCGCCACCACGGCCGCGTCCAGCGGCTTGATCGGCGGCAGCGGGCGCGTCAGCAGCTTGAGCAGGATCAGCGGTGCCAGCAGCGCAAACAGCGCCAGCGTATAGGCCGTCAGCAGCAGGACGGCGGTGGTGCCGATCAGCAGCGCGCGCACGGCGGGCCAGCCGGTGGCGCGTCAGCCCGTACCCAGCCGCGCAAACACCGCGCGCGCCGCCGCGATGGTGGCGTCGATGTCGGCGTCGCTGTGCGCGGCACTGACGAATCCGGCTTCATACAGCGCCGGCGCGATGTACACGCCGCGCTCCAGCAGGCCGTGGAACAGCTGGTTGAAGCGCGTGCCGTCGCTTTTCATCACTTCGGCGTAGTGGCGCGGCAGCTTGGGCAGCAGGAAGAAGCCGAACATGCCGCCTTCGCTATCGGCCGAAAACGGCACGCCGGTGTCTTGCGCGGCGGCCACCAGACCGTCGACCAGACGGTGCGTCTTCGCCGTCAGTGCTTCGAAGAAGCCGGGCTTGCGGATCTCGCGCAGCGTGGCCAGGCCGCAGGCGGTGGCGACCGGGTTGCCGCTCAGCGTGCCGGCCTGGTACACCGGGCCCAGCGGCGCCAGCTGCTCCATCACCGCGCGCTTGCCGCCAAAGGCCGCCAGCGGCATGCCGCCGCCGATGACCTTGCCCATCACCGTGATGTCGGGTTCGAAGCCAGGGATGGCGCGCGCGTAGACCGACTGCGCGCCACCCAGGGCGACGCGAAAGCCGGTCATCACCTCGTCGTAGATCAGCAGCGCGCCGTGCTGGGTGCACAGCTCGCGGCAGCGGCGCGTGAAGTCGACGCTGGCGCGCACGAAGTTCATGTTGCCCGCGATCGGCTCCATGATCAGACCGGCGATCTGCGCCCCGTGCTCGGCAAAGGCCTGCTCCAGCTGGGCGATGTTGTTGTACTCCAGCACCATCGTGTGCTGCACCACCTCGGGCGGCACGCCGGCGCTGGTGGGGTTGCCAAAGGTGGCCAGGCCCGAGCCGGCCTTGACCAGCAGGGCGTCGGCGTGGCCGTGGTAGCAGCCCTCGAACTTGATGATGGCGCTGCGCCCGGTCGCGCCGCGTGCCAGCCGGATGGCGGTCATGCCGGCTTCGGTGCCGCTGCTGACCAGCCGCACCATCTCCATGCCCGGGCGCAGGCTGAGGATTTCCTCGGCCAATTCGATCTCGCGCTCGGTCGGCGCGCCGAAGGAGAAGCCCTCGGTGGCGGCCTTTTGCACCGCTGCCAGCACGGCCGGGTGGCCGTGACCGAGGATCATCGGGCCCCAGGAACCGATGTAGTCGATGTAGCGCGTGTCGTTCGCATCCCAGAAGTAGGCGCCCTGCGCGCGCTGCACGAAGCGCGGCGTGCCGCCGACGGCGCGAAAGGCGCGCACGGGCGAGTTGACGCCACCGGGGATGACGCGGCGCGCGCGCTCCATGAGCGCGTCGTTGAGGTCAGTGCTTGGTTTCATTGATCGGATCCGGAAAGGACAGGGAAGAGGAGGGGTCGTCCGGTGTGTGGTTGTCAGCACCGGGTTCGGTTTCGGCCCAGAACAGGCGGTCGGCCACCGCCCGGCCCATGCCCGGGCGAAAGCCGTGATCCAGCGCCTGGTCGAGGTAATGCAAGGCTTCGGCGGTGGCGTCGGTGAGCTCGCTGCCGGTGGCGACCAGCGCGGCCAGCGCCGCCGAGAGGATGTCGCCGGCGCCCAGAAAGCCGGCGTCGATGCGCTCAAAGTCCTGGCTCAGCAGCTCGGCCTGCGGCGAAGCCAGCACGTTGCCCAGCCGGTCGCCGACCATCGGCAGACCGGTGACCAGCACGAAGGACACCCCTTGCTTGGCGGCCGCGCGCGCCAGATCGGTGGCGCGGGCGCGGCGATCCGTGGTCGACTCGGGCAGCAGCCAATGACGCAGCGTGGCGTTGTTGCCCACCAGCACGGTGGTCTGCGGCAGCAGCAACTCACGGAAGGCGTCCAGGTAGTGGTCGATTTCCTGCTCGGTCCACCAGGACAGATCGGGCATGTAGGCGATCACCGGCACCGTGGCGTAGTCCGACGCGAAGGCGGCGATGGCCGACACCGCTTCGGCGCTGCCGACGAAGCCCACCTTGATGACGTGCAGCGGGATGTCCTCGGCCACGGCGGCGGCCTGCTCGGCGATGGCGGCCTCGTCCACGGCCACATGCCCGATGGTGTCGCGCGTGTCGCGCACGTACACGCCCGTGACCACTGGCAGCGCGTGCGCGCCGACCGAGGCGATCACGGTGGCGTCGCTTGCCGAGCCACCGGCCCCCGTGGGGTCGCCCGCGTTGAAACTCAGCACGTTGGGCAGCCTGTCGTATTCCGCCAACACATCGGCGGCGCTGTCGCTCGGCAAGGGATTGATCGGGTTGGAGCCGCTCATAAGACACAAATCGGGGGGGCGACGATGACACAGTGTCGCTTGTAGGCCCAAGCCGTCGATACAATCGATTGCATTCTAGGTAATTGCAACTTAAGCTGTAATGAATCCCAAGACTTGGATGTGCGTGATCTGCGGTTGGCTCTACGACGAAGCCGAGGGGGCACCCAGCCATGGTATCGCGCCGGGCACATCTTGGGAGGAAGTTCCAGCGGACTGGTGTTGTCCGGAGTGTGGGGCGCACAAGCTGGACTTCGAGATGGTGCAGATCTGAGACGCGACGCGCGAGGTCTGCGATGGCGGGAACTCCTGGTACACCACAGAGTGCCGGCACTTGAATCGTGAGGGTTCGATGACATCAAGACGGGTGCTGGTCATTGACGACAGCAATACCATCCGGCGCAGTGCCGAGATCTTCCTCAAGCAGGGGGGGCATGAGGTTTTGCTGGCCGAGGACGGCTTCGACGCGCTGGCCAAGGTCAACGACGTCCAGCCCGATTTGATCTTCTGCGACATCCTGATGCCACGCCTGGACGGGTATCAGACCTGTGCCATCATCAAGCGCAACGAAAAGTATTCATCTATCCCCGTCGTCATGCTGTCGTCCAAGGACGGTGTGTTCGACAAGGCGCGCGGGCGCATGGTCGGTTCGCAGGACTATCTGACCAAACCATTCACCAAGGACCAGCTGTTGCAGGCGGTGCAGCAGTTCGGATATGCCAACCAAGGAGCTGTGTGATGTCGATCCGCAACGTGCTGATCGTGGATGATTCCAAGACGGAATTGCTGCACCTGAGCGAGATGCTCAAAAAAGCCGGCTATGGCGTGAGCACTGCCGAGAACGCCGACGAGGCCCTGCGCCGCCTGGAGCAGGCAAAGCCCGACCTGATCCTGATGGACGTCGTGATGCCGGGCCAGAACGGCTTTCAGCTCACGCGCTCGATTTCGCGCGATCCGCGCTACGCCGACGTGCCGATCATCATGTGCACCAGCAAGAACCAGGAAACCGACCGCGTCTGGGGCATGCGCCAGGGTGCGCGTGACTACATCACCAAGCCGGTCGACCAGACCGAGTTGATGGGCAAGATCAAGGCGCTGGGCTGAGCCGGCATGTCCAACAAGCAAGCGCTGCGCGAATTCCAGAGCCGTCTGGCGATGCGGCTGCAAGCTGCCCAGGCGGTGGGGGTGGCAGCGTCGTGGCTGGCGGTGGAGGCCGGGGCCCAGCGCCTGCTGTTTCCGCTGAGCCACGCCGGCGAGATTTTTCCCTGGACCGACGTCCAGCGCGTGCCCTACGTTCAACCCTGGTTCATGGGGATCGCCAACCTGCGCGGAGGGCTGTCCGGGGTCATTGACCTGGCGCACTTCGTGGGCGGATCCGAGTCGGGCCCGGCACGCAGCGAAGGCGATCTGGCGCCATGCCGCCTGGTGGCGCTCAACCCGGTGCTGGGCGTCAACTGTGCCTTGCTGGTCGACCGACTGCTGGGCCTGCGCACCACGGAAGCGTTTGCATCCTCGACGCCATCGGCGCCCACGGCGCCGCAGTATTTTGGTCATCGTTACACCGATGGCGCCGGTCAGTCATGGCAGGAATTGAACCTGCAGCTTCTTTCCCAGCACCCGGCCTTTCTGGGCATTGGTGCGTAGTTCGTTTTTCGAGGTCACGACATGGCACTCGCCTCTCAGCTTTCCAACCTGTTCAATCGCAAGCCGCAGGAGTCTTCCGCCAGCGGCGACGAGCCATTGACTGCCGAAGCGGCGCAAGGGACGTCGGTCGCGCTGCATGGCGATGAGTCGCGGGCACTTGGCGACAGCAGCGTGATGGTTTCCGCGGTGGACGAATCCGAAGATTTGGCGCTGCCCGACGACGACACGTTTGCCGTGCCGCTTCTGGGCACCCGCACGGCGGCGCAGCATCAGCGGCTGCTGTCGATCCTGTTGGGGTTGGCATTGCTCGCATTGGTCATCACGGGTTTCTGGACGGTATCGCGCACGGACAAGGGCGCGCGGCAGGTGGGCGCGATCGGCCAGTCGCTGATGCAGTCGCAGCGCCTGGCCAAATCGGTGTCGCAGGCGTTGGTGGGCAGCCCCGAGGCGTTCGGTGAAGTCAAGGAGAGTGCCGCTGCCCTGACGGCCAACGTGCGCGGGCTGCAGGATGGCAATGAGCTGGTGCCGGCGCTGGGTGACGCCTACAGCGATGAGCTGGGCAAGATCGGGCCGCTGGCGCAGCGCGCCGAGAAGAACGCCGGGGTTGTGATGGCGCAGCAGCAGATCCTGACCCAGGTCGGCGCGGCCCTGCGCGCGGTCAGCCGGCAATCCACCGAGCTGCTGGAAGTGGCCGAAACGGTGTCTTCGCTGAAGCTGCAGCAGAACGCGGCGGCAACCGAGCTGTCGGCTGCCGGACAACTGGTGATGCTGACGCAGCGCATTGGCAAGTCGGCCAACGAATTCCTGACCATCGAGGGCGTGAGTCCGGAGGCCGTGTTCCTGCTGGGCAAGGATCTGAACACCTTCAAGGAGATCGCCGAAGGCCTGCTCAACGGCAGTCAGGACCTGCGGCTGTCGGCCGCGCGCGATCAGCAGACGCGCGAGCGCTTGGCCGAGCTGCTCAAGCTTTACGAGGAAACGCGTTCCCAGGCTGGCGGGGTGCTGGGCAACCTGCAGGGCCTGGTGGCGGCCCGCGAGGCGCAAACCGCCATCGTCGCCGACAGTGAGCCTTTGCGCAAGGCCTTGGAGGCGTTGCAGGACAAGCTGTCGGGCGCCTCCGGCCTGGGCTTCGCCAGCCTGTTGATGCTGGTGATTCCGGCCGGTCTGGTGATTCTGTCGGCCGCCGGCCTGGTGGCTGTGCAGCTGCGTGCGAGTCGCCAGCGCCAGACCCTGGCCGAACAGCAGCGTCGGTCGGCCGAACAGGACCAGCAGGAAGCCAAGCGCGTGAACGACGCCAACCAGGCCGCCATTCTTCGTCTGATGAACGAGTTGCAGACGGTGGCCGAGGGCGATCTGACACAGGAGGCCACGGTGACGGAGGACATCACCGGCGCCATCGCCGACTCGGTCAATTACACCGTGGAAGAACTGCGCTCGCTGGTGGGCAGCGTGCAGAGCACGGCAACCCGGGTGGCGCAGACCACGACACAGGTGGAGGCCACTTCGACGGAGCTGCTGGCAACGTCGACCGAGCAGCTGCGCGAAATCCGCGAAACGGGTCAGTCAGTGCTGGACATGGCTTCGCGCATCAACGAGGTGTCCTCACAGGCTCAGCAGTCGGCCACCGTGGCGCGCCAGTCGCTGCAGGCCGCCGAATCCGGGCTCACCGCGGTGCAAGACGCCATCGGCGGCATGAACGCGATCCGCGACCAGATTCAGGAAACGTCCAAACGCATCAAGCGGCTGGGTGAATCTTCTCAGGAGATTGGCGAAATCACCGAGCTGATCGCCGACATTACCGAACAGACCAACGTGCTGGCCCTGAACGCGGCGATTCAGGCGGCATCGGCCGGTGAAGCGGGGCGCGGCTTCTCGGTGGTGGCCGAGGAAGTGCAACGCCTGGCTGAGCGATCGGGTGACGCGACGCGCCAGATCGCGGCCCTGGTCAAGGCGATCCAGACGGATACCCAGGACGCGGTGGCCGCCATGGAGCGCTCCACCCAGGGTGTGGTTGAGGGGGCCCGCCTGTCGGACAACGCCGGCACCGCACTATCCGAAATTGACCGCGTGTCGCGCCAGTTGGCCGAGCTGATCGAGCGCATTTCCGCCTCGGCCTCCAAAGAGGCCGATCAGGCCAACGAGGTGGCCGGCAACATCCAGCACATCTTCGCCGTGACCGAGCAGACTGGCGAAGGCACCCGCACCACCGCGACCCAGGTGCGCGAGCTGGCGCGCATGGCCGACGAACTGCGCCAGTCGGTGGCGCGATTCAAGATTGCCTGACGGGACGGCCGGCTTCGCGTCGTGGATGAAGAGTCGGCGCGTGCCGGTACGAAACCGCTTCTGGAGTGGATGAAGTCATGGTGATGAGCCCCACAGTCGAGACGGGCGCGCAAGGCGCTCCCATCGTCAGAGACCTGGGGCCGCTGGCCTGGGTGCTGGACGAGGCCCGCAAGTCGATCGAGTCGGTCAGCAAGTCGCTCAAGCGCTTTGCACGCGAGGCCGAGGGCGCGCGAGGCATCGATCTGGGGTCGGTCGATGCCAGTCCGCTGCGCATGGCTCGCCAGCAGCTTCATCAGGTGGCCGGTGCGCTGGAGATGGTCGACCAGCCGGCCGCTGCGCAGACGGTGCGCGGGATGGAAGGTGCCGTCCAGCAGTTCGTGCAGCGCCCCGACAAGTGCACCGAGGCGGCGGCGCAGACGCTGGAGCAGGCCGGCTTTGCGCTGATCGAATACCTGGAGGCCCAATTGGGCGAGCGGCCGCGCTCGGCACTGGGCTTGTTCCCGCAGTATCGGCAGGTGCAGCAACTGGCCGGCGCGGACCGCATCCACCCGGCCGATCTGTGGTCGATGCCCTGGCGCTGGGCCGATCCTGCCATGCGCGCCTCGGCGCAGCCGCTGTCCTACGGTGCCGAAGTGCGTGCGCGGCTGGATCAGCGCGTGCTCAAGCTCATGCGCCACGCCGACATCAACGCGGCGGCTGAACTGGGCGTCATCACCGCGGCTTTGGCGAGCGGTCAGACGGCGCGACAACCAGCCTTCTTCTGGACGCTGGCCGCCGGCTTCTTCGAGGCCTTGGGGCATGCGCTAATCCCGATGGATGTGTGGGCCAAGCGGGCAGCCTCGCGCATCCTTATCCAGTACACGTCGTTGGCGCAGGGCAGCCAGGCGGTGTCCGAACGACTGGCGCACGACCTGCTGTTTTTCTGTACCCAGGCACGCCCCGACCCGCGCGCGCGAACCCCGGCTCTGGACGCGGTGCGCAAGGCCTGGGCCCTGGAGGCCGAGGATGCGGCGCCTTACGAACAGGCCAGCTTCGGCCTCTACGATCCGGCGGTTCTGGCACAGGCGCGCCGTCGCGTCGAAGCGGTCAAGGAAAACTGGTCCGCCCTGGCTGGCGGGGACATGGCGCGCATCAAGGCCTGCGTCGACCAGTTCAGCCTGGTGGCCGAATCGCTGGACAAACTGCATGATCAGGGGCATGTGCTGGGCGCCGCGCTGAACGGCGTCGCCCAACAGATCGCGCAATCGGGGCGTCCACCGGGGCCCGAACTGGCCATGGAAACTGCGACCGCGGTGCTGTTCCTGGAAGCGTCGTTTGCCGATTTCCAACCCGGTGACATGACGTTCTCCACACGCCTGGGACAGTTGGCCGAGCGCCTGGATGCGGTGCGAGCCGGGGCGACGACGCCTCCCCTGGAGCCCTGGATGGAGGAGCTGTACCGCAACGTCAGCGATCGCCAGACCATGGGCACCGTGGTGGGCGAGTTGCGCACCACGCTGGGCGAGGTGGAGCAGCATCTGGATCAGTTCTTTCGCAACCCTGCCGAGCGGGCCGTGCTGGCCCCGGTGCCGGCGCTGATGGGGCAGATGCGTGGTGTGCTGTCGGTGCTGGGTCTGGACCAGGCCGCGCTGGCAGTGGGTCGCCTGCGCGATGTGGTCGATGAGCTCATGGCCTCCGAGCCCGATTCTGTGCAGGCCGACGGGACGCGCTCCTTCGAGAAGCTCGGCAACAGCCTGGGTGCGCTCGGGTTTCAGATCGACATGCTGAGCTACCAGCCGGTGCTGGCACGCAAGCTGTTCGTCTATGACGCCACCCTAGGAGAACTCAGGCACGTGGCGGGTCGCGCGACCCCCGCGGGGCCAGTGGTCGACAAGCCGGCGACCGAACCCGGCGGCGTTGATCTGCTGCTGGATGACGTGCCGGGTGTTGTGGCGCCGATGTCGGCGCCAGCCGCGTTGCTGGATGAGCGTCTGCCGCCCGAGTCCATCTCTGGGCAGCTCGATGAGATTGCGGCCATGGCCGCCTTGGCCGACAAGCCGGCCTTGGCGAATGCGGCGCAACGCGCCGCCGATGCGGCGCGCCGACAGGACGAAGCCGGCTTGACCGGTGCACTGGACGCGCTGCAGGCGATCGCTGGCGCCGCCACGCCAAAACCTGTCCCGGCGCCCGCCGAAGATGCGCCGTCCAACGAGGACGACCTGCTGGACATCTTCCTGGAAGAAGCCTGCGAGGTGGTGGACGCGGGGGACGATGCCGTCCGGGCACTGTCGGCCGAGCCGGGTGACCTGGCCGTGCAAACCACCCTGCGTCGGGCCTTCCACACCCTGAAGGGCAGTTCGCGCATGGTGGGCCTGGCCGAGTTTGGCGAGGCAGCCTGGGCCATGGAGCAATTGCTGAACGCCTGGCTGCCCGAGCAGAAGCCGGTCACCGAGGCGCTGCGCGGGCTGGCATCGGAGGCCCTGCAGGGCTTCCGGGCGTGGACCGAGGCCATCGCCCGTCGGGACGCCGCCGGATGGTCAAGCGCACCGTTCCGTCTGGCCGCCGATGCCTGGCGGCTGAACGGTCAGCGCATCCCGCTCCGTGGCGGGTCTCAGCCGTCGACCGATGCCTCCACCGACGAGGTGGCCGTTCACGTACCCGCGGTCGAAGCCGTGGCGCCCGATCAGGCGGCGCTTGCGCCACCTGATGGCGACGCGGCGCTGGCGCTGGGCCTGCCGTCGATCGAAGCGCTTGAGTTGCCCGATCTCGCGCTGCCGTCGGGTCCTGACACGCCTGCCGATCTCCCGGTCGTCGCCTCGTCGGATGTCGCTGTCGCCGCGCCGGCGCTGGACATGATCGAACCCGATGCGGGTGCCACCGATGAACGCGGTGCGCCGCTGGCGGTCGAGGTGATCGACCTGAGCGCGACAGAACTGGGCACCTTGTCGGAAACCCTGGATCCTGCCTGGCTCGGTGCGATCGAGATCGTGGAGGCGCCGCAGGCGCACGACGCTTCCACGGCGACTGCACAGCCGCCTGTGCCCGAGGCGGCATTGCCGCCACCCCTGTCGATCGACACCCCGTCGGCGCCGGATGCGGTTTCGGCGCAGGACGTGCAGTGGCTGGACCTGAGTCTGCCCGAGCTGGACGCGCTGAGCGGAAAGCAAACGCCTGCTGTCGGCGCTCCGTCGAGCGACGGCCCGGTCGCCACGGCGGATGCGGAGCTGTATCGTCAGATCGGTGATCTGCGTGTCAGCACCGCGCTTTACAACGTCTACCTGAACGAAGCCGACGAGTGGTCGCGCCAGTTGACCACTGAGCTGTCGGAATGGGCGTTGGAGCTGGACCAGTCCGTGCCGGAAGCCGCCGTGGCGCGGGCGCATTCGTTGGCGGGCAGTTCGGCCACCGTCGGCTTTGCCGCCCTGTCGGAGCTGGCACGATCGGTGGAACATGCCCTGCAGCGCCTGCAGGGCCAGCCGCATGGCACGCGTGAACAGGCGCAAGTGCTCAACGCCGC
>Ga0116175_1000186_pt1 | contig 48122 bp, 49 predicted proteins | sample AD_UKC125_MetaG_FD_89802 | JGI IMG/M metagenome (GOLD analysis project Ga0116175, IMG submission 89802) | Active sludge microbial communities of municipal wastewater-treating anaerobic digesters from USA - AD_UKC125_MetaG | ecosystem: Engineered > Bioreactor > Anaerobic > Digestate | place: USA... | reverse complement strand
GGGAGTTCAGCAGGATGATTTCGTTGGCCTCGCGGCCGTTGATCTGGCTGGCGTGGCGCAGCCGGATCATGTGCTTGGTGTAGTCGCGGCGGTCGTCGTGGCGCACGCGGGTCTGCGTCACCATGAAAGGCTCGAAGCCTTCTCCGCGCAGTTCTTGCAGCACGGTCGCGGTGGGGATGTAGCTGTACCGCTCGGAGCGGCTTTCGTGCGGGGCGTCCGCGAAGATGGACGGGGCCACGGCCCGGATTTGGTCGTCGGACAAGGGACGTTCCGAACGCAGCACCGGGGAACGGGAAGCGAAGCGGGATGCGAGTTGCATGGCATTTCTCCTGACAAAGAAAGAAGGGTTTGCTGTTCACCGCACACCGGATTCCTAGATTCGGAGCCCAGCCTTTCGGCTGTTTGGTGCGGTCGGCACGAGGAACCCGGTTGGCCCTGTTGCCACCGTCTTTCCTGAGTTCATCGCCCGCGACGAAAGGGAGCCCGTGGACGGGGGCCGTCAAGGACACAAGCGCAGGGTTGGTGCGGCCCGCAGGCTCAGCCGAGGACACGGCCCTGCGCGCCTTGATGGCACACGGCCGCGGGCTACAGTCGCGGACAAGGTGATGAAGTCAGGGGAGACGGCTGGACATGGCAACGGTCTTCCCTGTGTGCCGAACCGCACGGCAAGCGAAGCGCGCAGGCCCGAAGCTGGAAGCCGGGCCGGAGGCGTCAGCCGAGCGGAGCGAGGGAACGATGGAAGCCCGAAGGGGGCGAGACTCGCGTAGCGAGGCTCGATGCGCAGCACGACAGCGCGACCGGCCATGTTTCTTGGCCGGGGACGCACGACTGTCCTACGATCCCTCTATGGAGGAAACCATCATCAACAACGACGATCGTTTGGAGCACATGCTCCACCGCTCCAATGCCTTGCATGAACGTCTGGATGAACTACTGGGCGACGCCGATTTCGATGGATCGCCCCGTGGCGAGTCAGCTCTTGGCATGTGCCTGGTCGCTATGGAGCATGCAACAGCGATGCGAGCATTGATGGCGCTGCGACTACCCTCGTCCGCCGTCGGCCTCATGCGCCTGCAGTTCGAGGCCCTGACGCGGGCAATGTGGCTGCTCTACGCAGCCAGCGACGCAGCGATCGACAAGCTGCTGGCGCCACTGACGCTGCAGAGCGAACAGGCGGCCAAGAACTTGCCTGGCGCCAGCGAAATGATTGAGCAGATCGGCAAGCGAGTCGGACAAGGCGCGCCGGCGGCTGCGCACCAAATGCTTTCGCATTTCAAGGATGTGACCTGGCACGGCATGAACTCGTTCGTGCATGGCGGCATTCATCCGCTGCGGCGCAGTGCCGACGGCTTCCCGGTCGATCTTGCGCTACAGGTACTGCGCAGCTCGAACGGTCTGACGACCATGACCGGCATGACGATGGCAGTCCTCACCGGCGACGAGGCCGTGGCCAAGCCCGTGAGTAAGATCCAGCCGGCATTCGCCGACTGCCTGCCGGATCTCCTGAAACCTTGAACGAGGCATCTTGCGACGCCCCGCGCGAAATCATTCGATGATCCGCCCGGCCGCATCGCGCGCATAGGCACTCAGGCGCTTCTCGGCACGGAAGTGCAGATCGCGTTCGACCGGCAACCCGAGCCGCCCGCGCACGGCCGCCAGCTCCTGCGGGCTGACCCAGCCGATTTCCGGCATCCCCAGGCCCAAATCGCACAGCCCAAAGGCGTGGTCGTGGTCATCAGGATCAATCTCGGTCAGCAGCCAGGTCGCGCCGGCGTCCGGCGTGAGCAGCTTGACCACGGGGGCCGGATCGAAGTCCGGGTTCTCCAAGGATTCGCGGCCGTTGGCCAGCAACACGATGCGCTGCTCGTCGGTGATGAGTGCGTTGTTCATGGTGAACTCCTGAAAGGAAGCCGGGCGGAATTGCCCGACCCTTCCGGGGCACGGCGCAGCGCAAGCAGTCAGGGGTCAACGACGGCCGCCAGGACGCAAGCGCCATCGGCGCGCAGCCCTTGACGGCGAGAACGCCGTGGCACGATGAAGGGAACAGCAAGACCGTCTTCGCACCTCCACGCACCCCGGTTTTCGGCAAGTGCGCAGCACGCGCTGGCCCGCGAGGGCCGGAGTCGCGCCGCCGGGCGCAGCAAAAAGGGGGCCGAAGCCCCCAATGGTCAAAGCAGGCCGCGTTCGGCGAATGACGTGGTGCGAGTCCCCGCAACGATGACGTGATCCAGCACGCGAACGTCCACCAGCGCCAGCGCCTGCCGAAGCTGCGATGTCATCGCCTTGTCGGCCGCGCTCGGCTCGGAGTTTCCGCTCGGATGGTTGTACGAAACGATGACCGCCGCTGCATTGAGCCGCAGCGCCTGCTTCACCACCTCGCGCGGATGCACCTCGGCGGCGTCGATCGTGCCGCGGAACATCTCCACGTAGTCGATCAGCCGATGGCGCGTGTCGAGGAACAACACCGCGAAGACTTCGTGCTCGAAGCCGGCCAGCTTGGCGCGCAGGTAGTCCTTCACCGCCTCCGGCGAAGTGAATGCCTCGCCGCGCTGCATCTTCTGTTCGATGACCTGGCGCGCGGCTTCCAGAATCTGGTCGGCGTCCGCCGGCCGATAGCGCCCACGGCCATCGCGCACCATCAGCGGGGTGTCGAGAGTGAGGGTCAGTTGCAACATGATCGTGCTCCGGTTGCTCGGGCGGAATTGCCCGGAACCGGCGCCAGCACGGCGCAGCGCAAGCAGTCAGGGGTCGCAGACGGCCGCCAGGACGCAAGCGCGCATGGCGCGCGCCGCCCTTGACGGCGAGAACGCCGTGGTACGGTGAAGGGAAACAGCAAGACCGCCCCATGCCATACACGAACCCTGGCAAGCGGAGCGCGCAGGCCCAGCAGGGCCGGAGGCGTCAGCCGAGCGGCGCGAGGGAACGATGGAAGCCCGCAGGGGCGAGACTCGCGCAGCGGGGCTTGATGCGTAGCACGACAGCGCGGCCCGACCGGGGACGCCCGAAATCGGCTATCTTTGAAGGAGATTCCCGCATTGGGTTTCGTAAGGTCAGATAGGCGAGAACACTGAAATCACAAGGAAGAGCATGGCCGCCCTCTATCAACTTGCAGTGCTTGGTTCGCCAACCGACGCCCAGATTTCTGAGCTTGAAGAAATCGTCGGAACTGCCGTAGGCATGTTCAACTTGCGACTAGGACATGAAGTTGGATGGGAGGTGCGCCCGGAAGCGTTTAACCCCGACCAACAGCGCTCATCCGCTGCAGTATTTTTCGGGGGCGACAATCCACCTCTCGCCAACGTGGCGAAGTTGCTGGAGCGAGGCATCCCGTTACTGCCGATAGCATCCGACGTCAATCGAGTTAACGCAGAGATTCCTGAATTACTGCGACCTCTCAACTGCTTAGCCTATGCCGCCAACGGGTCACAGCGTGTCGCGACCGCTTTACTTGAGTGTGCGGGGTTGCTACCTCGCCAGCGTCGAGTGTTCGTAAGTTACCGCCGGGGCGAAGCCCGTGAGGCAGCCTTGCAGCTCTTTGACGCCTTATCTGCTCGGCTATTCGATGTGTTTCTCGATACGCATGGGATTCCACCTGCGGAAGATTTTCAGACGATGCTATGGCATCGCCTTTGCGATTCCGACGTTCTTGTGATGCTTGACACGCCAGGCTACTTTGAAAGCCGCTGGACAAGCGCAGAGTTCGGACGCGCTCTGGCGAAAGGCATCAGCGTCTTACGGGTTGGCTGGCCAGACTGCACGCCATCTGCGCGAACAGCCACCGCCAGTCGCGCAGAATTGTTGCCCGACGAAGTGGATGCGGCCACAGGACGCCTCGCGGACAGCGCTGTGGAGCGAATCTGTCTACAGCTCGAAGAAGTTCGCAGCCAAAGCCATGCGGTCCGTTCCGTCAATCTAGTGAGCAATTTGCGCAACGCTATTCAAACGATTGGCGGTCAACTTGTCGGCGTTGGACCGAACAAGGCGGTCTATATCCGACTGCCGGATGGCCGGAATGTCATCGTCTACCCAACAGTTGGTGTCCCCACGTCGACCACGTTGCATGACGCATCCACCAATTCGCCAGATCAATCGGTTGCCGTCGTTTACGATCATGTTGGCTTGCATCCCCGGTGGCTGGGGCATTTGGACTGGCTGGGCCAGCATATCCACTCTGCGCGGTGGGTCAAAGCCAGCGAGGCTGGATGGCAATTTGCAGACTGGGAGGCCTGAATCGTGAGCGCAATCTTCCTTTCAGCCAGTGTCCCACTTGTCGGCCGCGGCTCGTATCACGAGACCGCCAATCCATTCCTCATCCAATGCGCTGTGAGGGAACTGGTCATAGCCGTCATTCGTCAGCACAAGATCGTGTGGGGAGGCCATCCCGCTATCACGCCTATGATCTGGAGCATTTGTGAGGATTTGGGTGTCGATTATTCTGGGGCCGTGGTTCTGTATCAGAGCACGTTCTTCAAGGATCGTTACCCGGAAGAAAACGACCGTTTTCACAATGTAGTATTCACCAATGCAGTTGCCGGTGACAGAGAGGCGAGCCTGCTGCTAATGCGGGAAGAAATGCTGTCGCGCGATGATCTCGTTGCCGCTGTTTTCATCGGCGGCATGGAAGGAGTGGAAGCCGAGCATGAACTCTTCAGGCAATTCCACCCCGCCGCCAAAGTTCTGCCCGTACCATCGCCAGGCGGGGCGGCCTTGAACTTGGCCAAAGATCAAGGTTATTTCGCCGATGCGGATCTTGGTGATGTGGACTTCGCGCAACTCTTTCACACGCACCTCGCATTGAACATTCAAGGTGCAGCGAGTTGAGTCTCCTCTGCCGATTTACATGATCCAACAAAGGACTCGCCATGCCACGGAAAATCTTCTATAGCTTCCACTATCAACGCGACAGTTGGCGCGCCTCCAAGATACGGAATATTGGTGTTGTTGAGGGCAACCAACCAGCAAGCGATAACAAATGGGAAGAAGTGAAGCGAGGCGGCGAGGCCGCAATCAAGCGCTGGATCGACGATCAGCTGCAAGGACGGACATGCACAATTGTTCTGGTCGGAGCCGAAACGGCGAATCGCCCCTAGATTCGATATGAGATTGAGCAGTCATGGAATAGTGGCAAGGGACTCTTGGGGATACGAGTCCATAAGCTGCTGGACCACAACCAGCAACCATCAGTTGCCGGGGCCAATCCGTTTGACTCATTTACCTTGAACGACGGTAGAAAGCTATCCACCGTCGTCCGCATGTACGATCCACCAGGGGCCACGAGCAGTGCGGCCTATAACCACATCAGTGACAACCTGTCGGGCTGGATTGAAGCGGCGATCGCTGCGCGCTAAGAAGCCAAGCCTCTCGTCAAAACAACGACCCAGTGCTCATGGGGCGCCCATAGAGCTCCGAGATTTGCCTCTGGAACTGGGTCTGTCCTCCATAGCTAGGATGCCTCACGCAAATCACGGGTACGGAATCCGTGATGCGATGGGCCGCAGCGGCGGCATCGTTGCCGATGGCGACGATGCGAGAGGGACGTAGCAAGACAATGAGCTGTTGGAGCAGTTCTTCGCCGGCTCGCCTCTCACGCGCGTTGTGCTGCCGGTTGGTGAACGGATCTCCTGATACGTGCGGATGCAGAGGGAAAACGTTCCAGAGGAAGATGCGGGCATCAATATGTTCCAGCATGCCCCATATGACCGCGGCGGTTCGTTCGGCCACAGCACTGCCTATCGTCGGCCGTTCGGCGACCTGGTCGAGATTCCAACGCCTAGCGTGCTGGCTTATGTGAAGGTCGTCGGTCAGGGCTAACCCAGTGCGGCGTCCTCCGCGATATCCGAGGTCTCGTCCAATCCATATCGCGTCTACGGGTTCCTCGGTTGCACGACGCAACATGGCGGACAGTGCAGCAGCACGGCGACGTGGTGCATCGCGTCGATCATGAACTTCACAACGATCCGAATACGGATTGAAGCAGTCTTCGAACTGCAGAGAAGCAACTGCATCAACGAACGGGTGGATCTTCATTTTTTTCAGACTCAAGTGGCATGTATTTGATGGTGCGTTGTTCTCGGTTTCCAATGATCCAGCCGCCTTGATTTTCCTTGAGCTGGCGAAAGACAGCATAGCCATCCAGGATTGCCTTTTCCCAGAGCTTTAGCGGACATTTCTCCACTTCGTAACCACTCACGAACTCACCAATGGTCTTGAGAACCCCAAGTGAGACCTTTTCCTGATTCTCGAAGAAATTCAGCTCCTTGGCTCTGGAAAAAATCCACGCTGAAAGCCCTTCTTCCACGACGATGGCCCGACCACTGTCCTGCTCTTCATCGTATTTCGGATTGCTCTTTCGCTTGTGCTTGATCAATGCCCGCATCACAGGTGACCAGTGCAGGATTGCTGCATAAGCAAAGTGGAAGACATCATGGAACCGGTAGCCATCGCGATCTGCAATGTTGTCCGTCAGAGGGTCTCCAATGAATACACCCTTCCATTGGAGGTAACTCTTGCCGCTGCCTCGCTGATTGACCCGGATTTTGAAATCCCTGGGTAGCTGTTCCTCAATTCCAAACTCACTGTCGAAATCAAGGCCCGCCAGGTCTTCTGCCTGCGGCTCCAAGAACGCGCCGCGAGCTTTCCGGAGATTTCCGCGAGCCACCTCAGAGAACGCAAGTTCGGCCGCATGAATTGCATCCAGGTAAGCCCGTGCGAAAGCAATCAAGTCTGCGCGTCCAGGCGTACTTCCAAGTAGCGCTGCCGCTGACTGCCCCAAACGCACCAAGGTGGCATCCAACGAAGCAGTCGCGGCGACAGGCACAGCGATATAGGCTAACGCACCTTCGGTGATGTCACTTGCAGCGCCCACATTCTTGAAGTTTCCGTGGTTCGCAGCTTCCGAGAATATCTCTTCGAGAGGAATCTGCAGGCGCCTGCAGATTGCAGCCAAATACCAGAGGGTGTCGCCAAACTCTTCTTCTGCCGCCTTCTTGAAACCCGGGTAAGCCGTTCTCTCTCGAACACTTTTCTTGGCCGTAGCCATTATTCCGCCGACTTCTCCGTATAGACCTTGGAGGACAGGATTGAAGTCATTCGGGTTGAGTACGTCTGTGGCTGCAATTTCCGCAGCGTAATCCGAGAGCAAGAGGGAGCCTTCCTTTTTCATCGGTCACCTGCGAAGAGTCAGCCATTCGAATGGAGCGCCCTGATAACCGCTCACGTCAAAGCTGCGAATCCATTTCTCAAGGTTCGCAATCAGTTGCGCATCGTCAAAGGTGGTTAGACCTATTCCCGTTTTGCATAAGGGCCGATCTTGCTGGTCTTTCAGTTCCTCGGGAAATTCCGGACCCTCGCCCCCGAAGTACACAAAATCATTACTGATCAGGACCCTGTTGACGCCCGTATCACGGGCAACATGGTCCGGGTTGAGCGTGCCATTGGGGCGGGAATGAAATGAGTCTCGCTGCTGCCAAGCGGCTCCAGGCGCGGCCCTGAAGTAGATGTTGTCCCCGCAACTTTGCTTCCGACTCCCATTGCGGTACGGCATCTTGTATTCAAACCGTGGATCTGCGCCATATTCGTCGAATGTCATCGCCTCGGTGACGCGCATCGCGTACACGAGACGCCCGCCACGTCGGACAGTTCTATCATTGCTGCCACTGCCGACAACCCAATCACCGATGTCAGCGGATCGGCGGATATTGGGTTTGCAGGTCGCAAGCGTGCAGTAGCCATAGAAAGGGTTGGGCGCGAAACCACTGTCGTATCGCACCACATAGGAGTGAATGCGAGCCATCAGCAGGGATGCCGCTTGAGTGGAACCGGGTCGCAGGCACCACCGTCTGGCTTTTCCCACGAGTCCTTCCCGTTGATCGCGTCAATGATCGCATCGCCGTTCCACCCAACCAAGGCGTCGGCATATTCTTTCAGGGCCTCTGGAAGGTCGCATTCCTTCTCGCCATGCTCCCAAACACCGACAATGCGCTTGCCCTGTTTGGCCGCATATTCGATTTCCCAGTTCACCCAATCGCTATTCTTGGTCTGGGGGGAAACGTAGCAAATGAACACTCCAGCCCAGTTGATGGCAGGGGCAAGGATCTGCGTCTTTATGTAGTGCTCATCGGTGGCATTGTTGAACTTCCCTGTATGGATGGAGGAATCCCTGACCTCGATCCCTTTTGGAGCTAACAGATCCTTCAGCTTCTGGAGTCCGTGATCGTCCTTATGGACATGGCTGATGAACACGTTCCTTTTCTCTGCCACCTGTCACCTCCATTGTTCTTACATGGTTTGAAGATCGTAACTGTGTTTTCGGCCGCTGTGGCAGGAAATGCTGACCCGTTTGTCTTGATCAAATAATTGCCTGCAAACCCTTGTCGGCGATGACGTTGAGCAGCTTGAGGGCCGGCCCGGTGGGATGGGTTTCGCCTTGCTCCCACTTTCGCACGGTCGACGCGGTGGTGTGCAGGTGAAGTGCGAACACCGGCTGGCTGAACTTCAACCGTTCGCGCAGGTGTTTGATGTCGGCAGCACTGAACTCCCGCACCGGCGGCGGGCAGATCGCGTCGAACTCGCGCATCGTCACCTTGCCGATTGCTCCCGCTTCGTGGAGCGCAGCCAGGTCGCCACGCAGGGATTCAATGATCTTGCTCACAATGCACCTCCAATAACACGCCCGAGTGCAACGCCTTCGACAAAGCCTCGGCGGACAGTTCCAGGAACACCTTGCCGGCGAATTGCAGCGCCTTCTTCTCGTCCTGCGTGATATTCGCCTTGTCGCTCTTGGGGAACCCATGCAGGAATACGTAGCGGCTGCCGATCCGGGCCGACAGCAGCGTGCGGTAGCCGCCGCTCTTGCCGCCGCCGGATCGGGCAACCCGCTTCTTGTAGAGGAAGCCGCCCAAGTCCGCGTCAATCAGACCGCTTTCCATCTCCTGAACCGCCTTGCACAAGGCAGCATCAGGCAGCTTTTCGCCCGCCTGCCACCGTGCAAAGTCCTTCCGCTTGAGGACGTGGGTCATCTTGACCTCCAAACTATACCCGTAACGGGCATACTTTTCCAGTCCCCAGTGCGATGCACGGGCGGGGAGGGCTGCCGAGCCGATTGGCGTAACGGCGACACGGCAATCAGGGCCGACATGCCGAGGCACTGGTCACCGATCATGCGGTCACCTCTTTGGGTTCTTGCCGCGTGCCGACGACCGACTTGCGCCGGCTGGCTACCAACTCGGCTGCCTTACGCACCGGGTCGTCCTCGGTGTGGACGTAGCGCATGAACATCGCCACGGTCTTGTGCGCGGTTAGCGCCATGCCGACCTTGACGGGGATGCCGGAATTGGCAATGTCGGTCGCTGAGCGGTGGCGTATGCCGTGGGTGCCAACCTTCGGCACGCCGGCGCGATCAAGGATTCGGCGCCACGCCTGATAGTAGGAATGGGGGCCGAGCGGCTTGTCATGGTCGAGGATGGCCGGGCATACGTAGGGCGAATTGCCGTAGCGAGGTGCATTCGTCAGCAACCGGCGGGCTTCCTCGCTCAACGGCTTGGACATATCGCCCGTCTTGCTGTCCGGCCAGACAACCCGGCCATTGGGCAAGTCGAGACAATCCCACTGCAACAGCAGGATCTCCGACATGCGGGCCGCGAACTCGAATTGCAGCCGGACGGCCAGCAGATAGATGGGATGTTCCAGGCCCTCGGCCTCGGCTTTTTCCAAGTAGGGGAACAGGCTGACCATCTGCTCGTCGGTGATAAGGCGGGTCGAACCTTTCTCCGGGTACTTGGGTACGTGACGGCAAGGATTGGAGCCATCGGGCCGGTAGCCCCACAGTTCGGCCAGGTTGAACATCTTGCGGACGAGCGACAGTACGCGGTTGGCCTGCGTGGGGGACCTCTCCATGCGCTTCATCAGCGCGGTGATGTCGTGGCGCGTGACCTCGTGAACCTTCTTGCTGCCGAAGGCTGGGATGACGAAGTTGTCGATCTGGTACTGGTAGCTGGCCTGGGTGCTGGGCTTGTTGTGCGGCTTGGAGTGGTCATCCATGAACCGGCCGCACAGTTCCTTGACCGTCGGCGCCTTGCGGGCTTCGGCCTTGTCGAGTCCGGGATCGCCCCCGCGCCGGACTTCGGCCAGCCAGTCTTGGGCCAGCGACCGGGCCTGTTCGACCGTCAGCTCGCCGAACTGGCCGAGTGCCGGCTTGCGCCGCACGCCGGAGTTCGTGCGGTACTGAACCATGAAGACCTTGCGGCCCGTTGGTGTTATCTTGCACAAGAAGCCCGGAACGAGCGTATCCCGGAGTTCCACATCGCAGGTTTGCGCCTGCGCCGTGTCAACGACGGACTTGGTGAGTTTGATCTTTGCCACGAGGTGCTCCTGAAAGGCCCCGATTCCAGGGGCCGGCTAGGAGCCAGGCGGAGGGGAACCGGGGCGGTTTGCATCGCGCACCGGGATATGATCGAAGGCACTGGCCTCGGGGAAAACCTGCTACAGCAAGCCTCATCCAAGTCCATCGTTGGCCCGGTGCGGATGCCATGCTCTGGCTTAAAATCTCTCGGCTTCTGGCTGTACGGGTTCGACCCCCGTCCCGGGCACCATAACGGATTCCGCATCGTTCCAGGGCATTCCGCCAAGCCCGCCAAAGCCCGCTAGATTTCTGACTTTCTCGTTCCGTTCCGTTCAGTTTTATAGCGTTCCGCTTAAATCAACAGGCCGTGAACAGCTCCTTTGTAACTCATTGAACGTAAACGATTATTTCGGAAGGTCCACGACCTTGGCATTCGTGCGATCGCCCTGGGGACGCCGCCGGGAAGCGGGCGCGAGCGGGGGATGGGTGTTATCCTTCCACCCTTGACACGCCATTTACCCGGAGCAGCCATGCATACCCACGACCTCTCCTCCTGGAGCCACAGCCACGTCTTCGATGCCGGCAACCCGGCGGGCGAGCGCGGAACGCGCGCCGTGATGTGGATCACGCTGGCGATGATGGTGGTCGAGATTGCCGCCGGCTACTGGTACAACTCGATGGCACTGCTCGCCGACGGCTGGCACATGAGTTCGCACGCGCTGGCCATCGGCCTCTCGGCGTTCGCCTACGCCGCGGCGCGGCGTTACGCGCGCGACCCGAGCTTCGCCTTCGGCACCTGGAAGATCGAGATCCTCAGCGGCTACACCAGCGCCATCATGCTTCTCGTCGTCGCCGTGTCGATGATCTGGCAGTCGGTCGAGCGACTCGTCGCGCCGGAGCCGATCCACTACGCGGAAGCGATGGCCGTCGCCGCCATCGGCCTCGTCGTCAATGTCGTCTGCGCGCTGATCCTCGGTCATGCCCACGATCACGGTCATGGCCACGACCACGGGCATGCCCACGGACACCACGACGACCACGGTCACGGCGACGATCATCATGCACACCACGGTCACGGCGACCTCAACCTCAAGTCGGCCTATGTTCACGTCGTCGCCGACGCGGCGACCTCGGTGCTGGCGATCGCGGCGCTCGCCGGCGGCTGGATCTACGGCTGGTCGTGGCTCGATCCGGTGATGGGGATCGTCGGCGGCATCCTGGTCGGCGTCTGGGCGCGCAACCTGCTGACCGATACCGGCAAGATCCTGCTCGACCGCGAGATGGATCATCCGGTCGTCGAGGAGATCCGCGCGGCGGTCGAGACGGGCCCGGAAATTTCCGGCACACGCTGCACCGACCTCCACGTCTGGCGGGTCGGGCGCGGCGCCTACGCCTGCGCCGTCAGCCTGGTCACCCACGATCCGCAACTGACGGCGGCCGACGTGCGCAAGCAGCTCGCGGTGCACGAGGAGATCGTTCACGTCACCGCCGAAATCCAGCAGTGCCGCTGAGCGGCGCCGACCGCCCCACGGCGTTTTCTGCGAAAATCAGCATTTCCCACCATCCCGGTCCCCGGAATTCACCATGACCACCTCAGTCTTTGTCGACGGGCAGGAAGGCACGACCGGTCTGCAGATCAACGACTACCTGGCGCAGCGCGCCGACATCGAAATCCTGCGCATCGACCCCGAGCGGCGCAAGGACGTCACCGAGCGCAAGCGTCTGATCAACGAATCCGCCGTCACCTTCCTGTGCCTGCCCGACGATGCGGCGCGCGAAGCGGTGACGCTGGTTGACAACCCGAATACCTGCGTCATCGACGCGTCGACCGCGCACCGCGTCAACCCGGCGTGGACTTTCGGCCTGCCCGAGCTGGCGCCGGACCAGCGCGCGAAGATCCGCACCAGCAAGCGCATCGCCAACCCCGGCTGCCACGCCAGCGCCTTCATCCTCGCGCTGCGTCCGCTGGTCGCCTCCGGGCTGCTGCCGGCGGATACCCAGGTCGCCGCCAACTCGATCACCGGCTATTCCGGCGGTGGCAAGGCGATGATCGCCGACTACCAGGCCGCCAGCGCCAGCACCACCCAGCTTAAGGCGCCGCGCCCCTACGCGCTCGGGCTCGCCCACAAGCACCTTCCGGAAATGGCGGCCTACACGGGGTTGACCGCGGCACCCATCTTCCAACCCATCGTCGGGCCGTTCTACAAGGGGCTGGCGGTCACCGTCTTCCTCCACCCGGCGCAGTTCGCGCGCCAGGCCGGCCCGGCCGACGTGCAGAAACTGCTGGCCGACTACTACGCCGGCGAGCGCTTCGTGCGCGTGGCGCCGGTCGACCTCGAAGCCAACACCGAAGGCGGCTTCTTCAACGTCGAGGCCAGCAACGACAGCAACCGCGTCGACCTCTTCGTCTTCGGCAATGCCGAGCGCATGCTGCTTGTCGCGCGCCTCGACAACCTCGGCAAGGGCGCTTCCGGCGCCGCCGTGCAGTCGATGAACGTGCATCTCGGCGTCGACGAGGGCCGCGGCCTGGAATGACGGTTCCGCGGGCGCCGCGGCGGCGAGAAACGGAACTTGTCGGTCGCCGCGCGCTCAGATGAGGCTTTGGGACGGGAAGCCGTCCCGGGAGACACCCGATGATGATTATGTCCCGCGTCGTCCGCACCGCGCTGCTGGCGGCAGTCGCCGCACTCCTGCTTGCCGCCTGCGCCGGAACGCCGGATTCGCGCGGCAGTGCCGCCGAATCGTGGACGGCGCGGCACCAGGCGGCGCTTGCCGAGGCGAAGCTGGTGCCGGAGCCGGCGGCGTACGAAATCCGCTATTTCAACTGGGTCGACCGCGACCGCCAGCGCGAAGTGCTGGCCAAGCTCTACCTGCCGCCGGCGGCGTCCGCCACCCCGGCGCCGCTGGTGGTGTTCTCGCACGGTCTTGGCGGTTCGCGCGAGGGCTACTCCTATCTCGGCGCGAACTGGGCGGCGCGCGGCTATGCCAGCCTGCACGTCCAGCATGCCGGCAGCGACAGCCGGCTGTGGGGCGGCAACCCGTTCGAGGTCGTCACCCGCCTGCAGTCGGCCGCGACCGAGGCGGAAGCGGTCGATCGCGTGCGCGACTTGCGTTTTGCCCTCGACCAGGCTTTCGCCGCGCCGGGGCTGGGCGGCCGGCTCGACCCCGCGCGCATCGTCGCCGCCGGCCATTCCTACGGTGCCAACACCGTACTACTCGCCGCCGGCGCCGTCTTCGAGCGGCCGCAGGGTAAGCTGAGCTACGCCGAACCGCACCTCGCCGGCGCCGTCGTCATCAGCGCGCCGCCCTTCCACGGCGAGGCCGACGCCGAGGCCATCGTCCGCCCGATTGGCATCCCGACCCTGCACATCACGGCGACCGGCGACGACATCCGCCTGCCCGGCTACCAGTCCGGCTACGAAGACCGCGTGCGCGTATTCACCGCCACCGGCAGCCCGCGCAAGGCGCTGGTGGTCTTCCGCGACGGTGCCCACAGCATGTTCACCGACCGCCTGGCGCCGGGGGGTCGCGACCTCAACGTGCAGGTCAAGGGGGCGACCCTCGACCTGTCCCTCGCCTTCCTCGACGAGGTGGTCGGCGGGCGCCGCGGCGCCTTCGGCGAACGCTCGGCGAGCCACGGCGAGTTGATCTCGCGCCTCGAGTCCAGCCTCGGCGGTATGCGCTGAGGCGATGCGGCGCTATTCCCGTGATGAACGGGCTGGCCCTGACGCCTAGGCGCGATCGCTCCTTCCCGATCCAGGGGCCGGGCGGCAAACGGTGCCGGTTTGCAGTGAGTCGGGGCAGCATGGAGCCGCTTCGACTACGACTGGTAAGCCGATAGTTCAGCAGGAAATCCTCGCTTGTCTGGGCGAGGCGGTGTCACCACCCCGGATGACGCCGGGGCGCGGTCCGCCGCTGTCGAAAGCGGCGCAGGCACGGCAGGGCGCCAGCGGATTTCAGCGGCGTTTCTTGACGCCCGTGGTTGTGGAATCGCGGGTAAGGACGATGGTGCTCCAGCCGGGATTGGAGGGCGCATTACCGGTCGCGTCCGTACCGTCCTGATAGGCGTGGATGCCGGTGGGCCCGTGGTCCGGTGAATAATCGCATGCGCCGAGGCGCAGGTGCCGGACCGGGATGTCAACCTGAACCTGCTGCCAGGTATTGGATTCCGGAAGATAGGCAAAGAGGTTGGCCGGTGGGGCGGCGGCCAGGCGGACCAAGATCACATTCACTTTCTTGTCCGCGGTCACGCAGGGGAAGTTCATGCCATAGTCCTTGTCTGGCGGCGAGGACTGGGTCACGGTAAAGGTCAGGGGCGCCATTTTCACAAGCGAAGACCTGCCTACGGGGCCCAGCAAGTCATACCTGTAGAGATCAAACTTGAGCGAGTAATTCTGGCCGCCGAGGCTGGTGCGGCTGGTCAAGGGGTCCACGGACAGGAAGTAGAAGTAATTCCCGAGAATGCGGCCGTTATGCCTGCCGTTGAAGGTGGAGGTGTAGATGTAATCGCGGGTATACCCGGGGGGTGCCAGAACGGAATCGAAATTTCCCGCGTTGATGAAGACGTAGCGCTGCTCATTGGGAGTGGGATTGCGTTTGATCAGGTACAGGTCGTTGGAAACGCCGTTTCCCGTGTAGTTCACGCCGCTGAAGACGACGCCTATGTCCAGGGAGTCATGCCAGGCCACCATGGAGTTCCATTTCATGAAATTTGAGGGCCAGTTCTTGATGTCCGCTGCCTTCCCGAAGGCCGCGTTGTCGAGCGAGGGGCTCCAGCCCACGGCACCGTAGCCCGGTGCCACATTGCGGTTCGCCCAGGCGGAGGGCACGTCGAGGATGAGGTGGTTGTCGCCGCTCAAGATCCAGGTCTTGTTCGTGAAAGGGCTGTACACCATGTTATGGTTGTCGCGATCCCGCGGTGCGCCCGGTACGTCCTTGGGATGGAGGTACTGGATAGTGTTGGTGGCAGGGTCGAAGGCGCGCAGCGAATTATCCTGGTAGCCGTCCGGAGAATAGTGGTTCACGAAAATGGCCAGGAATTTTCCGAGCGAGGGAACGTAGTTCGTGGAACTCCAGCCCTGCCCGACGTCGCCGACCACGTGGTTCCTGACGGTGGCCCTGATGGTCACCTCGCCATCCCTGGCCAGCGGTGCCGCCTCGGTCGGCGTCCCGGCTTTCTCGCCGGGGCCGACCGCCGACGTCGCCTCGGACGCCCCCTCGGTCGGAGGCTTCTGGGCCGCCGGTTCCGGCGCCGGAATCACCATCAGCCTGCCATCCGCGCCACGGCGAATTTCGCCCCGGTAATCCGGCGCCTGTGCCTGGGCAGATACGTTCCCCGCCAGCAGAATGACGGGAATCAGGAAGCTTGCCTTGCTGTAGAGCGATTTCCCTGGCACGGTCCTTTCCTTTCGGACGGGCAACCTGACGCACAAGAACGAACGACGTTTCATTCTAGTCGGATTCGATGGCGATTCGGCGACCGGGCACGGACGACAGGTTGGCTGGGGCGTGCATGAACGACCGCTATCCGATGCCGACTGACGACTTCACTTAGCCAACTGCCAATTCGATCAACGACGAACCACCGGCGAGGAAAGCTTCGCGTAATGCAGTGCGGAACGAGTCGTTGCCATCCGCCTTGGCATAGGCAAGGCCGAAGGTCAGCGCGGCGTTCCGGAAGCTTGTCCGCTGCGGTGTTCGCCAGCCTTGCGCGAATTCGGGCAAGGCGGCCTGCGGCAGATGATCGAAAATGCCGCCCCCGCCATTGTTGACCGCGACAATGACGGCATCGCACCCCTGCGCCAGGGCAAGGCCACCGAGGTCGTGCTGGCAGGTTAGATCGCCGAGCAGCGCGACAACCCGTCCATGCACGGCGGCGATGCCCATTGCCGTCGAGATGTTGCCGTCGATGCCGCTGGCGCCACGGTTGCCATGGAACAGCAACGGCTTGTCACTGCTGCCGGAATGACTGTCCAGTTGCCGGATGGCCAGCGAATTGCCGACGAAGACGGCGGTATTTGCCGGAAGTTCGTCAATCAGGACGCCGATGTGCCCTGCGTCTACCCGTGATGCCGTCGCTTCCCTGGCCGCAAAGGCTGCATTCCAGCCGTCAGGGGAGGGATCTGGCGCCACGGCAAGAAGTGCCCGGCAGAAGGCCAGCGGGTTCGCTCGCAGGACATGCGTCAAGCGGTGCATCGGATCGGTCCAGCGCGGCCAGGGTTCGACCAGAGCATGCACGGCGACCTCGCTCCCCAGAAAAGCTTGCAGGTGGCAGGTTACCGGATGGCTGCCGAAACGCAGGATCCATTCGGGTCGCAGCGGCTTGCCGGTCCGGGTCTCGCCAAGCCAGGTGTTGTAACGGAAACAGAGGTGCGAACGGTCGTACCGGCCGAAACGCAGATTGGACAGCGGCTCGGCCAAATCGGACAGTTCAGACGGGCGGCGAGGGCGGTCATCGCTTCCGCGAGATCGCCATTCATCGACATTTCGCCGCAGACGATGACCCCCGGTCGGCCGGCAATGCTGGCGGATAGCTCGCGAATGGCGTCGGGGCTGGGCGGCAGTTCCGGTCCGGAGATGACAATCTTCCTTGGTAGGCCGCAGGCTGGCGTTTCGCTGGCCGGGACCAGTGGCTCGCGAAATGGCTGGTTGATGTGCACCGGCCCCGGATGCGGCCAGGCCGCCTGCTCGCAGAGCCGGGCCGCCAGTCGGTGCAGGTAGCCGGGGTCGAAGCCTTCGACCGGCACGCCGAGAACGTGGCTGGCACGCACATGGGTTCCGAACAGCCTGATCTGGTCGATGGTCTGGTTGGCGCCGCAGCCCTGGAGTTCGGGCGGCCGGTCGGCTGACAGCAGGATCAGCGGGACGCCGGAATGGCTGGCCTCGATCACTGCCGGCAACCAGTTGGCCGGGGCCGTTCCCGAGGTGGCCAGGAGCAGCGCCGGATGGCGGCTGGCCTTGGCGATGCCGAGAGCGAAAAATGCCGCGCTGCGCTCGTCGACCGCAACACTGCACAGGAGTCCGGGCTGACGCAGCATGGCGAGTGCCAGCGGAGTCGACCGGGAGCCGGGTGAGATTACCGCATGGGTCGCACCGGCAGCCACGAACCCCGCGACCATCGCCTGCGACCAGAGGAAGTTGAGCGTACCGGTGTCGATCATGGTTCCGATTGACGGGAAAGCGCAAATTGTAGTCGTAACGCGATCACGGCTGGAGCGTCAGGTCTCCCGCCGCACCTGGCGACCGCGGGGTCGCGGCCGGCTTGCTTGCGCGATGTTCCCGATTCGGCTACCGCCACCTATACTGAAAATACCGCAATACAGCGAGGCGTCCAGGGCAGGCAGGCCGACATGGGCAGTTTGAAGTGCTCCTTTCCGGAATTCGCGCCGGCAGGCGTTTGTCGGCCGACGAACCTATCTTGCGGGTTCGCGATCGTCAATCCGTGTTTGCTGATCGTCGCCTTGCTGGTGGCTCTCGCGGGATGCGCGACCCCGGATCGCGCTCCCGACCTGCCGCCGCCGGTCGAGATCCCGGAGAGTACCTGGTGGCGGGTCGACAACGACATAGGCGTCGCCTCGCGGGCCGCGACCGGACCCGCCAGGAACTATGCGCGCGGTGCGATGGAAAGCTGGAGAAACCGTGTCCAGGCGCGTACCGAGGCCGACTTCATTCCGTGGTTTACGGGCTACTGGACCCAGCAATGGCTGGCGATCAAGGTGGCCTGGTACAAGTTGGGCGCCGAGGAAGGGACCGATCCGGCCGTCGAGCGACTGGCCGCCTATCTGCAGGAGCAATACGATGAGCGCGTGCTCGGGCCGGTCGCCCGGGAGGTCGATCCCGACGCGGTCAGAGGGGAGGCGACGTTGCTCTACATTCAGATTGTCGGCGAGCAGCTTCCGGGTATCCGGCGCCGCCACGGTGTGCCGCAAGCACAGTTCGACCAGCTGCTCCGGAACATTCCGGCAATTGCGCTGGCGCCTCCGCCGACGCACAGCGCTTCGCTCTACCAGATTGTCAACGCCGACCCGATCGAAAGGCTGCCCGCCTATGTGGCCCTGATCGCTCACTTCGGCAAGGCTGCCGGTGGCGCAGGCACAGGGCCGGCGGAGGCGAGGATTTCACCGGTGGTGAAACGGGCCAGCGAAAGCATGGTGGCGAGGCTCGGCCCCGCCGTTGGTGCGAGCGCTGCCGCGGCGGTGGTCGGCGGCGTCGCTGGCATGGCGATTTCGCTGGGAGCGGCCGGTTTCGGCGCCATTGCGCACGAGAAGGAACGCCCGGAAATCGAAGCGCTGCTTCGGGAAAGCCTCGACGCCGCATTGGGTGACATGTGGCTGAGTCTGGTGGAGGATCACGCCAGCGGGGTGATGGCAGGGGTCCATCACATATCCGGACAGATCGAAGGCGCTCTCTCCAAGACTTTTGCGCAGCCGGTTGACTTGGCGCCGCTGCCGCGGGAAATCCCCCTGTCGGACGAGCAGACTCCCGACAACGAGGAAAGCGGGGAGGAAGGCGCGCCCGAGCTCCGGTAGACAGATGATCGGTCCGACCCACTCCCGCATCCCACGCCTGTCCCAGATGCCGTCCCTAAAAGCAACCCGATGCCGCGCGTTGGTACTATCATTACCCCACGGGCATGACAGTCCCGGTACGACCAATTAAGGAGAGATGATCATGGGAAGCAAGGACAAGAGAAAAGAGCCCAAGGGCAAGAAGCCAAAGCCGAAACCGGTTCCTCTGGGAGGCTGAGACGACACGGCTGCCCAGCTGCGTCGGGCAGCCAAGAGGAGGAGCTTGAATGACCAGGGCAATCGTATTGGCGGCCTGTCTGGCGACGCTACTGGCCGCATGTGGTGGAAACGAGGCCGTACGCCCGACAGTCAACGTGTATCGATCGGGCAGCAGTTGATCGACCTGAAGCGAGCGCGCGACGCCGGTGCGCTAATGGCGAGGGAATACGAATATCAGCGCAAGAGGCTGATCGATAGTGTGGAGTGAAGCAATGAAAGGCTTCAATACGAAACTTGTCATCGCCGGGATCGTCGCGCTCTCTACCGCCGTCGCCGCAACGGGATGCGTTGGTGACACCTACGGCAAGGTCCAGGGTACGACGACGGTTTCCAAAGGGCAGGAGTTGATCGATCTTCAGGACGCGTTGAACGAAGGTGCGATCAACAGGGACGACTACGATCGCCTGCGCGCAATCATCCTCAAGCGGCAGAACTGATCTCTGCAAGTCATGACTCAATCGGGTAGGGCGGCAAGCTCTCCCACAACCAGCAAATGGAGTTCAAGTATGAGCTTACGTACGTGTCGCGCCAGAGGCGCAGCGGTCCTGATCGCCGGCTTGTTGTCTATTCCGGTTGCCCACGCTCAGTTGGGGGACCTCGTCAAGCAGAAGGATGGCGGCGGATTGTCCGGCAGCCTCGGGAACGCCGCTGGCCTGAGCGGTGCGCTGTCGGGGCAATCCATCACGTCAGGCAGTCTCGGCAACGTCGCGGGCCTGCTCGAGTTCTGCATCAAGAACAATTATCTCGGCGGCAACAAGGCGGCGGCGGTCAAGGATTCGCTGATGCGCAAGCTTCCGGGTGGATCATCCTCATCCGACGGTGGCTACAGGAGCGGCGCCAAGGGCATTCTGAACGGCAGCGACGGCAGCAAGCTGGACCTGAGCGCCGGCGGCCTGAAGAAGCAGGCCACGAAGCAGATCTGCGACATGGTTCTTGACCAGGGCAAATCCATGTTGTGAGCGGGTAGCGGGAAGGCGCCGCGAGGTCGGTTCCATTCAGGCTGCGGACCGCCAACCCTGGCCGGTGTCCTGGTCGGGTTTCCGCCCCCCTGACCCCACGTCAATGGGCAAAGGGTGCTTGGCGTCGGTCGCCGATTCCGGGCTGATCCGCCGCCGCGCGCGGCTCCCCTGCAAGGCTGAAGCTACGCTGCCAATGGTGTGATTGCGATGATCTGACGTACGGGGCGCAGCAGGAAATGACCATTGATCACTCCAACCCCCCGGCTTGCCGGAACTCCCATGACGCCCGCAGCGGACTCCAACCACGGCTCGGGGTATCCTCGCCGCAGGCCGGGCTGACCCGCGTTTCGCTCATGGTTCTGGTGCTCGCGACAGCGCCATCTCCCGGCGCAGCCCAGACTCCCGGCGGGGAATACGTGGTGGATGGTCGCTGCGTGACGATCACGGAGGTCCGTAACGGGCTGGTGTCCTACGCATGGCGCGCGGGCAGTGCCAGCGGCAGCGGCTCGCTTCCTGCGGAGATGCTGGGTTCTCGCTGTACCGTGCCGGTTGCTCGGCCGCCCGCTGGGCGCGAGGCACCGCGCCAGGCGCCTGGTGAACTCGTCCCGGCGCCCGGCGCGCCCGCAGCGGCGGGCCAGGCCGGAGAGGCGGCGAGCGCTGGATTCGCGCAGGAGATACTACAGGCGCACAATTTCTATCGCTGCCTGCACGGTGTGCCGCCGCTGCAATGGCACGCGCAGGTTGCACGCTACGCTCAGGACTGGGTGAATCGAGGCATTTTCGAGCACAGCGACACCTACAACTCGCCGCTCGGGCCGATGGGCGAAAATCTGTACAGTTCGTCGCACTTGCCGTCGGGGACCGACGCAGCCCGGGCCTGGTACAGCGAATCGGCCGGCTACGTCTATGGCTCCGCCGACTCGCGCGGCAGCGGCCACTTCACGGCAATGATCTGGAAGGACGCGCGCTACCTCGGTTGCGGCCGCGCCAGGGGTAGTATTTCCTGCAACTATTGGCCCGGGCCGCAGGCATCAGGTTGCGCGGTGCCGAACATGGGTGGGTGCTTTGCCGCACAGGTGCCGTCACCGGCGCGGAACGCGAGCGAATGCAGGTAGCCGACGACGCCGAGCGGAATCCCGCCGGCCAATGGGCGTCCCCGGCCGCGATTGAATTCCCGGAGATACAATTACCGGCTTGAGGCAGATGGCCAATGCGACGACAGGCCGGCAGATGTTTTCGGGGAAGACAGATCGAGGACCGTCCATGGCACGCAGGTTTCTTTCGAAGGATAATAAAGTCAGATGGTTACTGGTTGGCGGCCGATATGCATAGAACCGCTCTGATCCTTCTGCTTGCCGCCATGAGCACTGGCGCTTGGGCCGAGTGGGTATTCATCTCCGAGAGCATCGGTGATGACAAGAGCTATATCGACCCGCAGACGATCAAGAAGGATGGGAACTTCCGCCGGGCGTGGGTGGTGACCGACTACAAGACGAAGCGCAGGAATGGCGTGCGGTCGTTTCGTGCCTTGACCGAGGTCGATTGCACGGGGAGAAGATTGAGAATTCTTTCGTACACCTCGCATTCCGAACCGATGGCGACGGGCGGGGTCATGGGCAGCGGCAAACCCAAGCCGCAGTGGGCCAAGATCACTCCGGGAACGCTCGGATCGAACATGCTCAAGTACGTCTGCAGGAAGTGAACCGCAATCTCTGAATTTTGGGCCTGCCGGTAGTTGCCTGTCCGGCGAATCGTCGGTACTTCTCAAGACGGGTCGCGAAAGCGGGCGGAAACCCGGACACGCATCCGGCCATGCGCCCGGCAACAGCCAAAGCCCCCCTGCGGTGCTGGCGCCAAGGCCCGCCTGCAGCGTCTTGACAGACTCTCCTTATCTGACGAGGTCGTTCTCAAGCTTGCGGACTGCTGTCGCGCCGCTGCCTGTTTCCCGTCCTGCCAGCGGGCGAACCATTCGGTCAGCGGGCGGGCGCCACCGAGGCTCGCGAGGTGGCGGTCGATGGCATCGTGGTTGCCCCACACGACGTCGGCAAGGACGCCGGCGGTGACTTGCGCTTCGATGTCGCTGCAATAGAGTCCATGATCGCGTTGCACGTAGAAGCCGTAACTGCGGCAGGCCACAGGGCGCTGCGCATAGACCGGGCAGGCGTTGGTGGACCGGTCCAGCAGCGGACAGACGACTGGGCGCTGCCGCCGGTTGTCCAGGGCAGCCAGGTCGCGGCCGATCTGCCCGAGCCGCTCCGCAGGCAGCGTGGCCAGGCCCTCCAGCAGCAGGCGCCATTCCGCCTCCGTCAGTTGCGGGACATCGGCGAGGTGCCGACAACAACCGGCACACCCCTTGGTGCATGGCCACTGCCGGTGACCGGCGCGGATGGCCTGCACGCGCACCTCGATGTCGGCATGGAGTCGGGACAAGGAGATCGATGTTTCCATTAGGCCCTCCGGAAGGCGAGAGGTCGCGGTGGCGGTGGCGGCGGAACTTGTTCCGGCGAGTCAGGGGCAGGCGGCGTGACCGTCGTGCGGCATGTAGCGCACTGCCAGATCGTCGATGTTGCGCAGACGGCGGCTCAATTCCCTGGCCAGGTTCAGGACCAGCAACGAAAAAGTCTGCAGATCGGACTCGTAGATGCGGAACAGGTCGCCGTTGGACAGTGCCAGCGTTGAAACAGGTTCCAATGCACGAACCGATGCCGACCGGTTCTGCATGTCGATCAGTTCCATTTCGCCGATGACGTCGCCAACCTTGAGCACGGCGATACGCTCGCCGAACGGGGTTTCTGCTTCGGGGCAGGACTTCAGGACCTCGACCGAGCCGCTGCAGATCACGAACAGCGAATCGCCCCGGTCACCTTCGCGGACGACCAACTCCCCGCTGGCGAAGTTCTCTTCGCAAAGCAGGGGCATGATTGCGCTCATCGCCTGATCGTCCACCCCGCCGAACAACGGCTGCCGCTGAAGGAATGCGGCTGTCTGCACTGTCCACCTCCCGGGCCGACATGGTCGATCAACTTCCCGTGCGGGATGATGCGCCGCTGCCCAGGAAAAGAGAAGGCCCCGGGAGCGTCGACCGCGCAATTCAGGATGACCGAATCCCAGGAATGGCCGCATCAACCATCGAGCGCCCTGATCAGTTCGAACAGCCGCTTATAAAATCCGGGATCGGTGACGGTCTCCTCGCCAACTTTGACCAGGGTGTCCTTGTCCAGAGACCAGGGCAGCGAAAGGGACCCAAGCGCCGGAACGCTCACACCGGCATTGCTCCCTTTGGATTTCATCTCGAACTGAGTTTCCAGTCCGCTCGCATAGATGACGGTCCCCGGATTGCCGGGCAGGCAGACGAGGATGATCGACAGCCTGGTGGCTTCATCGGGCTTGGGCCGGAAATACTTTTCACCCCGCATGTTGCGCGGTTTCGATTCATCGACCTGATACCCCTGACTCAACAATGCCCGCCTGGCGACTTCACACGCCTCATCAGGCTCCCGGCTGCTGAAATACTGAAAAGGCGTCTCGCTCGGGAACGCCTCCGTCTGATATGAACGCGGAACCTTTGTCGAACCGCATCCGCTCAGCAGCGTTCCCGCCAGTGCGGCGACCGCCAGCGAACGACAGCACGGGAAAATCGACCTGTGAAAAACTCTCATCGCCGGTATTTTAAGCAGTTGAGTCCATGGATTGCCAGTCTTCCGGAACGCGCGACTTGACCGGAAGGCCAGGTCGGATGCGTGATTCATCGCGTCTGCTTATACTTGATGTCGCGGAGGCCACACCTCGAACCGGAGCAGGAAAAACATGGACATGATCATCACCTCAAGCGCGTTCTCCCACAACGGTGCGATCCCGAAGGCTTACACCTGCGAGGGCAGGGACATTTCCCCGCCGCTTGCCTGGAAGGGAATTCCCGGAACCGCCAGGAGCCTGGTCCTGATCGTTGACGATCCCGATGCGCCGGATCCCCAGGCGCCACGCATGACCTGGGTGCACTGGGTGCTGTACAACCTGCCGGTCGGCATCTCCGGGCTGCCCGAAGCGGCGCGGTCACTGCCCGGGGGCGCACTGGAAGGACTCAACGACTGGAAGCGTACCGGCTACGGCGGTCCATGTCCTCCGATCGGGCGGCACCGTTACTTCCACAAGCTCTATGCACTCGATGTCGTCTTGCCGGACCTGGGACGGCCGACTACGAAGGCCCTGGAGCAGGCGATGAAGGGGCATATCGTTGCCGAAGCCCAGTTGGTCGGCACTTATCAGAAGGGCGGTTGACCGCGGGAATCGACAGGCACCTTTTCCGCCGAACCTGCCTTGCGCCACGGAGTTGTCGCGGTCAACGCCCGGAAATTCGCGACTTCCGGACGTTTCGCCCCTGCGTATCGCGACGGCGAGAACACGAGGCCAATTGTGGAGCGGACATTCCAGGCGAATGGTTACAGCGACATTTTGCTTCCACGAGGAACTCAACGAATTCCTGCTGCCCGAACGGCGGGGCAGGGAGTTCACCGTTCCCTGCGCGCGCAATGCCACGACCAAGCACATGATCGAGGCGCTTGGCGTGCCGCATACCGAGGTCGAAGTGATCCTGGTCAATGGCCAGGCGGCCGGGTTCGACCGCCTGCTGCACGAAGGGGATTACGTGGCGGTCTATCCCCGTTTCGCTTCGCTCGACGTCAAGCCCCCGCTGCCCCTGCGCGAGTGGCCGTTGCCGGTGATCCGCTTCGTTGCCGATTCCCATCTGGGCGGACTCGCCCGGCTGCTGCGGATGGCGGGTTTCGATACCCTGTATCGCAACGACTATCTGGACAGCGAGATTGCCGACATCGCCGGCCGCGAACAACGGATCGTGCTGACGCGCGACCGTGACCTGCTCAAGCAGCGCGGCATCAGCCACGGCTGTTATGTGCATGCGCTGAAGCCGGCGCGGCAATTCGGCGAGATCGTCGCGCGCCTGGATCTGGCGCGCAGCTTCAACCCTTTCACGCTTTGCCTGGAATGCAACGCACCGGTTCGTGAGATAGAAAAGAAATATGTTTTTAGAAGGTTGCCGATATCAGTTCAAGCAAGACATGAATATTTCACGATCTGCGATCTCTGCGGCCGCGTCTTCTGGGAGGGGTCGCACTGGCAGCGCATGCGGCAGTTTCTGGACGAGATGATCCGGTCAGGCAGCGCTTCTTCCGACGACCGCTGAAGCCAGCCGTCGAACGCCGCGCCGGCCGACTCGCCAGGCTGTTCAACCCTTGATGCAGACCAGCGGCGCGAGCCGCGCGACCTTGCCGGCAAGCCCGGCGTAGCCGGAGGCATCGACCACGGCACCGACGTCCTTGTAGGCGAGCAGTGCTTCCTCGGCGACGCGGGCTGCGAATCAGGATACCGCGCGCCGCCAGATCGTCGACCAGCGTGCGGCCACTCCAGCGGCACGTAGCCTCATGGCGACTCATCGCGCGACCGGCGCCATGGCAGGCCGAACCGAAGGCGCGTTCCCCGGTCCCTGCCGCACCGGCGAGGATGTAGGACGCCGTTCCCATGCTGCCGCCGATCAGTCGAGCCGCTGCCACGGACACCGACATCGGCCTCATGGGCAAAGGTCTGCCACTCCATCAGCGCACCCGCGCCAACTGGCCATCCAGCAACGCCGCCGGCAGGTCTTCCGGGAAAGGACCGCTGGTGTCGATGCGGAGGGTGCAGGCTTCTTCATCAGGCGTAATGGCCTCGCGGGCGCGCATCTGGAACGCCAGCACCGCCTGGTCTGCCTCCGAGGCGTCGCCGCCGGCTGCCTGGCGGCTGGCCAGCCGGGACTGCAGGACCGCTTCCGGCGCAGCGCAGGCGACGATGACGAAGGGAACTCCCCGTGCTGCCGCCAGATCCCGGAAAGCCGTGCGCTGCCAGACCTTGAGGTTGGCTGCGTCCACCAGCACCGGATAGCCTGCGGCAAGGATATGACCGGCCAGTTCGACGAGGCGGTCATAGGTTGCCGTCGTTGCCGCCGCGTCGTAGATGCCATCGCCGACAGCGGAGTCACTGCGGGCGAGGGCGGGCAGGCCGCAAAGGCGCTTGCGCTCGACATCCGAACGGATGCGCAACGCGCCCACTCTCTCCAGCAGTTGCTGCGCGAGCCAGCTCTTCCCGGAACCGGCAAGCCCGTGCATGAGCAGCAGCCTCGGCTTGCCCGGCAGGGCCGCTCTCACCGCACAGTCCAGGTACTGATCGCAGTTGGCGAGTTCCGCGAGCCGGTCTGCAGGGTTCTCCTGACTGGCCCGGATCGCGGCGACCTTGGCCCGCACCAGGGCACGGTAGACAGTGTAGAAGGCGAGCAGCGGCAGGCCCCGGTAATCGCCTTGCGCCTCCAGATAGCGGTTGAGCAGGCGATGTCCGTAGTCGGCACGGCCACGCTCCGCCAGGTCCATGGTGAGAAAGGCGATTTCGTTGAGGACGTCGATCCACCTCAGCCCGGAGTCGAATTCGATGCAGTCGAAAATCCGCAACCCGGTACCTGTCGTGACGATGTTGCCGAGATGCAGGTCGCCATGGCATTCGCGGATCCAGCCGTCACCCAGGCGGGTCGCGAGCAGCTCGGCCAACTGGCTGAATCGTCGGCGGCTCCACGCTTCCAGATCCGCGAGCTGGGCGCGGTGGGCTGCGCCGGACAACTGATCGCCGAGCTGGGCGAAGTTCTGCGCCATCGGTTCCCACACCGCTTCCGGTGAGCCGAACTGCCGGTCGGGCGGAGCCCGTTCCGCCCGCTCGTGAAAGTCGGCCAGCCGATCAGCGAGCTGGTCGATCACATTCGGGGAAAGGCATCCCGCCGCCAATTGCCTGTCGAGCAGGGCCTCCTGCGGGAAGCGGGTCATCTGTACCGCATACTCGATGGCCTCGCCGTTCCCGGCGAAGTGCGGCACATCGGGGGGGCCGGTAATGGCGACCACCGCCAGATAAAGTTCAGGAGCCAGACGGCGGTTGAGACGCAGCTCCTCTTCGCAGAAGAAGCGGCGTCTGGCGAGGGTGCTGAAATCGAGAAATCCCAGCGCGACCGCTTTCTTGATCTTGTAGGCATACGCGCCGCTCAACAGCACGTACGAGATATGCGTCTCGATCACTTCGACCAGCCCGGCCGGATGCGGATAACAGGCTGGGTTGCGCAACGCGGCGACGAGAGCCGCCTGTTCGCCAGCGACATCGCGGTGGTCTGCAGTCATGGCGACCCGCTACACAAGCCTGGGCAAATGCTCAAACGGCAAGGTGCACCGGAATCCGCCGCGGCCCGAAGGCGTGGCCGTCGCGGCCGAGCGTCTTGCCGAAGCGGCCGGCGATGGCGGTCGAGCAGTGCGGGCAGCGGCCTTCGGGGGTCAGGTCGTAGCGCCGGATGTCGTACCAGTCGCGGATGATCAGCGCGGCATGACAGCCCGGGCAGTAGGTGGTGCCGCCCTCGCTGTCGTGCACGTTGCCGGTGAAGACGTGATGCAGGCCGGCATCGCGGGCGATGCGGCGGGCCTGGGTGAGGGTGGCCGGCGGCGTCGGCGGGACGTCGTCCATCTTCCAGTCGGGGTGGAAGGCGGTGAAGTGTAGCGGTACGTCCGGCCCCAGTTCGCGGCCGACCCAGGTGGCGAGTTCGTTGATCTCATCGGGGCTGTCGTTGCTGCCGGGGATCAGCAGCGTGGTGATTTCCAGCCAGCAGTCGGTCTCGTGGTGGATGTAGGTGAGGATGTCGAGCACCGGTTGCAGATGGCCGACGCAGAGCTTGTGATAGAAACCGTCGGTGAAGGCCTTGAGGTCGACGTTGGCGGCATCCATGACGGCGAAGAATTCCTTCGCCGGTTCGCGATGGATGTAGCCGGCGGTGACGGCGACGTTGCGGATGCCTTTCTCGCGGCAGGCGAGCGCGGTGTCGATGGCGTATTCGGCGAAAATCACCGGATCGTTGTAGGTATAGGCGACGCTGTCGGCGCCGTAGCGTTGGGCGGCCCGGGCGATCGTCTGCGGGCTGGCTTCGTCCATCAGGCGGTCCATGTCCTTCGACTTGGAGATGTCCCAGTTCTGGCAGAAACGGCAGGCAAGGTTGCAGCCGGCGGTGCCGAAGGAGAGGATGCTGCTGCCGGGGTAGAAGTGGTTGAGCGGTTTCTTTTCGATCGGGTCGATGCAGAAGCCGGACGAGCGGCCGTAGGTCGTCAGTTGCATCGCGCCATCGACCATCTGGCGGACGAAGCAGGCGCCGCGCTGGCCTTCGTGCAACTGGCAGTCGCGCGGGCAGAGGTCGCACTGCACGCGGCCGTCGGGCAGGGCGTGCCACCAGCGGCCGGGATGGAGAGTTTCTGACGGGTTCATGGTGCGGGTTCCTTCCATTTGGTGACGGAGTAGCGTTCCAGCCTGACGTCCGGTCCCCAGTAGCTGGCCGGCAGCCCGGCCTTCTGCTTGAGGTGGGCCATGAAGACGGCCGGGTCGGGCAGTTGCTCCCACACCTGCGGCAGGAAGGTCGCGCGATGGCGGCCGGCAATGAAGATCACGCCGTCACGGTCGGGGCGCAACTGGGCGAGCGCGTCGGCTTCGCTGGCGAAGGACATCGGCTCTGCGGGAGTCAGCAACGAAACCTCGACGCGAGTAAGCGGCAGTTCCTCGGCTGTCAGCGGCTTGAAGCGCGGGTCGCGCAAGGCGGCGCTGCGGGCGTTTGCCTGAACGTCGGCGAGCAGCGGGCGCCACGCTTCGAGACTGCCGATGCAGCCGCGCAACTGGCCGTGCTCGGTGAGGGTGACGAAGGTGGCACCCATTTCGTGCAATTCGGGCATGTCGACCGCAGCAGTGCCTGGCTGCCCGAAGTAGGCGGCGATGGCGTTGCGCGCCAGCGTCAGCAAGGTCGTTCCCAACTCAGGCATGATCGTTGGCCTCGTGGAAGGCGAAGGCGGCATAACCGACGACGCGCTGGCGGTCGCCGGCGGTGTCGCCGGAATTGCAGCGGTGGATCAGTTGCGGTACCAGGCCGCGCCGGCGGGCGGCGAGCAGCAGGCCGTTGACCGGGTAGGCGCCGCAGGCCTGATCCGTGCGGATGTGGGTGTCGAGCTGGAGGATGTGCCGGCAGGTGTCGCGGTCGACCTGGTTGGCGGCGGCATAGGGCAGAAAATGCGAGAGATCCGAGCTGATGACGATCAGCGTTTCCGGCCCGCCCCACAGCAGGTCGAGCACTTCTGCGATGGCTTCGGGCGTCGCGTGACCGACGGCGAGCGGAACGAGGGTGAAGTCGTCGAGCAGGCGCTGCAGGAAGGGCAGATGAACTTCCAGCGAGTGTTCCTCGGCGTGTGCCCGGTCGCTGAAGACGATCTGCGGCAGCGCGGCGAGGCGGGCGATGGCGGTACCGTCGAGCGGGATGGCGCCGAGCGGCGTGGCGAAGGCGTCGGTTTTCGGCACGGCGATGCCGTCGACCGCAACCTGATGGGTCGGGCCGAGCAGTACCACGCGGCGGATCGTCGAATGCCACGGGGCCAGCGCCGCATAGGCCATGGCGGCGGTCGACCCGGAGTAGACGTAACCGGCGTGGGGCACGATCAGCGCCTTGGGTTGCAGCGCGTCGGTTGGCGGCGCCGCGGCCAGCAACTGGTCGACGGTGGCGGCCAGGACGGTCGGGCTGGCGGGATAGAACATGCCGGCAACGGCGGGAGAACGGGCGATTGTCACGGTCGACTCCTCAAATGAGCAATAATCCGAGCGCCATGCCGCCGCCGATGGCGAGCAGGCCGGGCAGTGCATGGCGGGCAAGCTGGCCGCCGCCGATACTGACGACGAGGCCGATCTTGAAGGTCAGGTTGGCCATCAGCGCCAGCGTCACGGCTGTCACGGCATGGTTGGCCGGGATCTTTTCGAGGTTGTACAGACGCATGGCGGACAGCACGCTGGCATCGGCGTCGGTCAGGCCGGAAGCCAGTGCGACGACGTAGAGGCCCCGGTTGCCGGCGATGTCCTGGAGCCAGGCGGAAGCGAGCAGCACGATCGCGTAAAGGAGGCCGAAGGAAATCGCGGTCTTGAGTTCGGTCGGGTTCTTGACCGAGGGCATCGGCAGTTCGCCGCCGGCGTTGAGGATCTTCCAGCCATGGAGCGTCAGCGCCAGCCCGGGCACCAGGCCGCAGGCGAAGACGACGGCAATCTTCCCGACCAGCGTCGGCGCCACGACGCCGGCCACGACGCCGAGACGAACCATGACCATCAGGTTGGCGATCAGGATCACGATCGCCGCCATACGCACCAGGTGGACATGGTCACGGGCGTGGCGCGAGAACATCATGGTCGTCGCCGTGCTCGACGCCAGGCCGCCAAAGATGCCGAGGAGCGCCGCGCCGTGCCGGGTGCCGATGATGCGCAGGGCAAGGTAGCCAGCAAGGGCGAGGCCGGAAATGAGGACGACCATCCACCAGATCTGGCGCGGATTGAGGGCGCCGTAGGGCCCGTAATCCTGGCTCGGGAGAATCGGCAGGACGACCAGCGACAGCACGGCGAACTGGAGGATGGAGTTGATGTCCTTCGGCGTCATCCGCCGGCTGAAGCGGCTGAGTTCCGCCTTGAAGTAGAGCAGTACGGTGGTCGCAATGGCGAGCATGACGGCCAGCGTCGCATAGCCGGACCAGACCGCCGCGCCGAGTCCATAGGTGACGATGATCGCCGCTTCGGTGGTGAAGCCGCGATACTGTTCCTCCTGGCGCGCCGAAAAATTGGAGGCGATCATCGCGCCGGCAACGACCAGCAGGCCGGTCACCAGCACCGCCGGGCCGCCGCTCCTGTCGCTGAGCAGGGCAAACAGACAGCCGAGCATGGAAACCAGCGCAAAGGTGCGCAACCCGGCCGCCGACTCCGGGCGTCGTTCGCGCTCCATGCCGACCAGCAGCCCGATCCCCAGCGCCGTGGCGAAGGCCTGGACGGGCCCTGCCAGTTCGGGATCGACGAAGCTCATGGCCTTTTCTCCTGCTCTGCTTTATTCAGTAAAATTAGTCCATGCCACGCCATTTCGCAATCGTTCCCGCTGCCGGAAGCGGATCGCGCTTCGGTTCGGAGAAGCCCAAACAGTACCTGAGCCTGCTGGGCCGCCCTTTGCTCCATCATACGCTGGCCGCGCTGGTGACCTGTCCCGAAATCGACCGGGTCTGGGTCGTCCTCGCGCCGGACGATCGCGAATGGGAACGTTACGACTGGGCGGAACTCGGCCCCAAGCTGGAAACCCTGCGCTGCGGCGGCGCGACGCGGGCCGACAGCGTCGGCAACGGACTGCGGGCGGCGGCCATGGTGGCTGGCGAGGATGACTGGATCCTGGTGCACGACGCTGCCCGCCCGTGCCTCAGCCAGGAAATGCTCGCCGCGCTGTTGGCCGGACTGGCGGATGACAAGGTCGGCGGCATCCTCGCCGTTCCGGTCGCCGATACCCTGAAGCGCGCCGACGGCGAGCAGCGCGTCGCCGCCACCGAGGCGCGCGACGGCCTGTGGCAGGCGCAGACGCCGCAGATGTTCCGTTACGGGGTTCTCAGAGAAGCGCTGGAGAAGTGCCGCGCCGTCACCGACGAAGCCGGGGCGATCGAGGCGCTCGGCCTCAAGCCGCGCCTGGTGCGCGCCGACGCGACCAATCTCAAGGTGACTTACCCGGCCGATCTGGCCCTGGCGGCGATGATATTGAGGGGGCGAAAATGAACTTTCGGGTCGGGCAGGGCTACGACGTGCATCGACTGGTCGCCGGCCGCAAGCTGATCCTCGGCGGTGTCGAGATTCCCCATGAAACCGGTCTGCTCGGTCACTCGGACGGCGATGCGCTGCTGCATGCGATCACCGACGCACTGCTCGGCGCCGTCGCGCAGGGCGACATCGGCCGCCATTTTCCCGACAGCGACCCGCGCTACCAAGGTGCCGACAGCCGCGTGCTGCTGCGCGCCGCCGTGGCCCTGCTGGCCGAACGCGGCTGGCGGCCGGTCAATGTCGACGCGACGATCATCGCCCAGCAGCCGAAGCTCGCCCCGTACGCAGGGGCGATGGTGGCGAATGTCGCGGTCGACCTCGGAATTTCGCCCGATTCCGTGAATATCAAGGGCAAGACCAACGAGAAGCTCGGCTACCTCGGGCGCCAGGAAGCGATCGAGGCGCAGGCGGTGGTGCTCGTCGAACGTGCGCGCTGAGAGCGGCCAGCAGCCCGGAACGCGGCCCGAACAGGCCCGTGTCTTCTTCGCCCTGTGGCCGCCGCCGGAATCCGCAAGGTATCTGGCGGATGTCGCCGATTCCTTGGCCGCAAGGGCCGGCGGGCGGGCGATACGTCAGGAAGCCATCCACCTGACCTTGGCTTTCCTCGGCGACGTGGCGGTCGAACGCCTGCCGGATCTGGAGCGCGCGGCGCGCGAGGTGCGCTGCGAAGCCTTCGCCCTGACGCTGGACCGCTTCGGCCTGTGGCGCCACAACCGGATTTTCCAGGCCGGTTGCAGCGTTCCGCCAGCGGCGCTCGCCGGGCTGGCGGCTGCCCTCGCCGCGGCATTGCCGGCAGCCGGATTCGCCGTCGCCGATGCCCGGCGAACCTTCATCCCGCATGTCACGCTGGTGCGCAAGCTGGTCGCGCTCGATGCCGAATTGCCGGAGTGCGAACCGGTCATGTGGAACAACCGGCAGTTCGTCCTAGCGCGCTCGACCCCGTCGGCGCGCGGGTCGTCCTATCGGACCATTGCCGAGTTCCCGCTGCTCGCCGGGGCACCCTGAGCGCTGGCCACGACCATTTCCCCGCTGGCGCCGCCTACTTCATGAATTGCAAGGGGCCGCCATCCTGGGGTTTTATCTCTTCCTTGAAGCGACCCATGATGCGCGCCTGCATGGCGGTCGGCAAAGGCACGAAACCCGTGTTGGTGATGATGTCGTCGCCCCTCATGAATGCCCAGTAGAAGAAAGCGAGGGTCTGCGAAACGCTTGCGGCAGTCTTCGGCGTCCGATCGACGAGGACGAAAGTCGCTTGCGTGATCGGCCAGGTGGTGCTGCCCGGCATGTTGAGCAGCGACGCGTATTCATCGGCCGTCAGATTCATCGCTGACGCCTTGACCGCCGCTTTCAGGCCGGCCTCCGAAGGCGCAACGAACTTGCCTTGACGGTTTTCCAGCAGAACCGGGTTGAGCTTGTCGCGTGCGATATGGTCCAGCGACACATAGGTAATCGCTCCGCGCGCGCCTTTCAGGGCTTCGACGACGCCATCGTTGCTGCGCGCCCTGGTGACCGTCCCTGGCCAGGACACGGTATTGCCGCTCCCGATCGAACGAGACCAGTTTTCACTGACCAGGGACAGATAGCTCGTGAAGGCGGCGGTAGTACCCGAACTGTCTTCGCGGACGATACGGGTGATCGCTGCCTTGGGCAGGTCGCTGCCCGGATTCAGTTCGGCGATGCGTTGATCGTTCCACTCGGTAATCCGTCCGGCAAAGATGTCGGCCAGGACGGACCCGGTCAGCCGCAGTTGTCCCGAGCTGCCGGGGCGGAAACTGACCACCGGCACGATCCCGCCGACGACCGTGGGAAACTGGAACAGGTTGTTGCGCTTGATCTCCTCGCGCGAAACGGCGACATCACTGGCGCCGAAATCGACCTCCCTGGCGATGATGCGTTTGACGCCTTCGCCCGAACCGACAGCCTGATAGGCCACGGGAATCGATTTTTCCTTGGCGAAGCTCTGCCCCCAGGATGTGTAAATTGCTGCCGGAAGAGTGGCTCCGGCACCGCGAATGCTCGCCGCGTTGCCCGGCTGCGCCTGGACCATGCCCCAATGGACAAGCCCGACCAAGATCAACGCGATGCGTCCGATCGACATGACATTCCCTCCTGATTGACCAATGTTCCAGAACCTGCACGAGCTTGACCGGCGCCTTGCCCGCCTCGCGCCGCAGTCGAAAAGAATAGCAGGCGCCATTCTGTCCTGTCTTTCCCGGACGCGCCAGTCGCTCGAATGCGAAGCCGCTGCTCGAGGGCTCGCAGCGACATTCGACATCTTGCTGAAGGCCTTGTTCGGCAGGTTCTCTCAGTCTGCCGGATGGCTGGTCGCGGCAGAAGTGCTCTGTCCTGACGTTTCCGGTTTTCCCAACGACTCCTCGCGGTTGGATCCTTATCCGGTCGCGGCCATGATGACCAGTCGCGCCAGCAGTCCGCCGCCGGGATTGGGCAGCAGTTCCAGCCTCCCATCATGCAGGCGGGCGATGCGGTCGACGATAGCGAGGCCGAGGCCGGTGCCGGTGGCGTTGCTGCGGGCGACGTCCAGCCGCGTGAAGGGGCGCTTGAGGCGCTCGGTCTCGCTGGCCGGAATGCCGGCGCCACGATCGCCGACTTCGATCCAGACTTCTCCCACCTGCCTCGACATGCTCACCGAAACCTCGCCGCCCCCGTATTTCACCGCGTTGTCGATCAGGTTGCCGATCGCCCGGGTCAGGGCGCGCGGCCGCACCCGTACTTCCGGAACATCGTCGGCGGTCGACCGGATCCGCTGTCCGCGCTGGCGCTGGCGTTCGACCACGCTGGCGAGCAGGGCGCCGAGGTCGGTTGCAACGGCCTCTTCGCCAAGATTGGTGCGCGCGTAATCCATGAACTGGGCGATCACGGCTTCCATCTGCTCGATGTCGTCGACGACCGACTGCCGCGCCGACTCATCGGCCACGCTCATTTCGGCCTCCAGGCGCAGGCGCGTGAGGGGAGTGCGCAGGTCGTGCGAGATGCCGGCGAGGACTTCCGAGCGATCCTTTTCGTGCCGCTGCAGGTCGGCGGCCATGGCATTGAAGGCGCCTGCCAGCAGGCGCATTTCCTCGGCGCCGGATTCCGGTAGCGGCGTCGGATTCAGGCCGCGACCGACGGCCTTGGCCGAAATGGCCAGGGCCTTGAGCGGGCGGCTGATGCGCGATGCGATCAACCAGGCGACCGCCAGCGCCAGCGCCAGCGCCAGCAGGCCCCAGATCAGCCAGTGACCGGCAACCGTGCGCGTCGCACGTTCGCGCGGCAGGATCAGCCAGTATTCCTCCTCGTCGTGCTCGTCGAGGCGGAAGCTGACCCAGAACCCGGAGACGCCGTCGACCTCGGCGGCGATCCTGGTGTGCAGTCCAAGGCGCGCCCGCAGTTCGCGTTCGATCAGACGGTGAAAGCGCGAATCCGGCATCGCCCCGATGCGGTCGTCAGCCTCGGCCGGCAGGAGGCGAATGCCTTCCCGGGTTGACAGGTCGCTGAACAATGCCGGGCGATTTTCCGGGGCGGCGGCGAAGAGTGCGGCCCGGATCAGGTTGACCGCGGAAGCCGCAAGCTGGGCCGTTTCCCTGGCGCGCGGCTCGGCTTCGATGTAGCGGAACAGGCTCAGCCAGGCGGTGGTCGTCAGAATGACGAGGGCTGCCAGCAAAAGAAAGGTGCGCGCCAGCAGCGTGCGCGGAATCATTGCCGCTCGGCGCCGTCCGGCACGAAGACATAACCGAATCCCCAGACCGTCTGCAGGTAGCGCGGCTGGGCGGGGTCGCTTTCGATCAGCTTGCGCAGGCGCGAGACCTGGACGTCGATGGCGCGGTCGAACGGCCCCTGCTCGCGGCCGCGGGCGAGGGCCATCAGCTTGTCACGCGAGAGCGGCTGGCGCGGATGCTGCAGCAACACCTTGAGCACGGCGAATTCACCGGTGGTCAGCGGCAGCAGTTCGCCGCCGCGCTTGAGCGCGCGGGCAGCGAAGTCGACCTCGATGCTGCCGAAGCGGATCGCCGGTTCGTCCGCCTGCGGTGCGCCGGGCGGCGTCGATGACTGGCGGCGCAGCACGGCATGGACGCGGGCGAGCAGTTCGCGCGGGTTGAACGGCTTGGGCAGATAGTCGTCGGCGCCCATTTCGAGTCCGACGATGCGGTCGACCTCCTCACCCTTGGCGGTCAGCATGATGATCGGCGTCGTGTCTCCGGTGCCGCGCAGGCGCCGGCAGATCGTCAGGCCATCCTCGCCGGGCAGCATCAGGTCGAGGACGATCAGGTCAAAATGTTCGCGTGTCCGCAACCTGTCCATCTGCGGCGCATCGCCGACGGCCCTGACCTCGAAGCCCTGTTCGCCGAGGTAGCGGAGCAGCAGGTCGCGCAGGCGGCTGTCGTCGTCGACGACGAGAAGGCGCTGTTGTCTGTCGTTCATGGAGTGAAGGATAATCCGGCGATGATGGTTGGCATGCGGCCAATGGTAACAAGCTTTTTCAGCGGCGAAGCCGGAAACAAGTTGTTACAAAGGGGCCGGCCAAGCTGCTCGATGCCTTGCCCAAGCAGTGCAAGAATGGAGCCGGGTCAAGAAGGAAGGTCATGGAAATGTCTGTCTGGCGAAGAATGGTGCGCTTGCTGCTCGTGTTCTCAGCCTTGTCGGCTGTGACGGGAGCGGCGTACGCACAGATTCCGCCGGACCAGCGCCGCCAGATGCGTCAGGAAATGCGTGAGCAGTGGCGGCAGATGCCGCAGGACGACCGCCAGCGGTTTCGGGAGGGTCGCCGTGAGCAATGGCGGCCGATGCCGCAGGACGACCGGCAGCGGATGCGCGACGAGATGCGCGGCTATGGTCCTCCGCCCGCGCATGGCGGCGGTGGTGGCGGTCGCGGGCAGCGGGGCGGGTGGCGCTGAGCGGTAGCGGATCGCCGGTTGCATGATGCGTAGCGACGGCGACGCTCCGTTAGAATGACGGGGATGAAGATACTGGCCATCGAGACATCTACGGATTTCGGAACCTGCGCATTGTGGCGGGACGGCATGGTCGAACAGCGGATCTGTCCGTCCGGCCGCCCGCATTCCGAAACGCTGCTGCCGTTGCTCAGGGATCTGGTGGCTGACGCGGGAATCGGCTTCAATCAACTCGACGGGATTGCCTTCGGTGCGGGACCGGGTGCCTTTACCGGCCTGCGCATCGCCTGCGCCGTCGCTCAGGGGGTGGCGGTCGGCGCCGACCTGCCGCTGCTGCCGATCTGCGGGCTCGCGGCGATGGCGGAGACCGCTGGCGAAGACGGCGTTGTCAGCCTGCTCGATGCGCGCATGGGCGAGGTCTATCTGGCGGCCTACGAGCTGCGCGCCGCTGCCCATGAACTGCTCGGGGAGATTCGCCTCGGGCTTCCCGCCATGCTCGAACTGCCGACTGGAGAAGGTTGGGTCGCCTGCGGCAACGCGCCGGCGGCGTATCCGGCCCTTGCCGGGCGCTTGCTCGATGCCGGAATCCGCCTGCTGCCAGGGATTCTGCCGCAGGCTGACGCGGTGGCGCGACTGGCCGCGCGCCGCTTGCGGCACGACGGTGGCATCGATCCGGCGCTGGTGGCGCCGCTCTACGTCCGCGACAAGGTTGCCCGGACGATCGACGAGCGCCTCGGCAGCGGGGGCAAGGCGTGACCCCGGCAGGGCAACCCGAAATTTCCCGGATGACCGCAGAGGATCTCGACGCCGTGGTCGCGCTCGAGGCATCGTTGCAGGCTGTTCCGTGGTCGCGCGGCAATTTTGCCGATTCGCTCGCGGCCGGCCACGAAATGCGGGTTCTCAGGCTGGGCGGCGATCTCGTCGGCTTCTTTGCGCTTACGTCCATCGTCGACGAGGCGCACCTGCTGGTCATCGGCGTTGACCGGCGCCATCAGCGGCACGGGCATGGTGCCCGCCTGATGCAGCAGGTCATCGCAACTGCACGCACCGGCGGCGCGGTGAGATTGCTCCTGGAAGTGCGGGCGGCGAACACGCAGGCGATCGCCTTCTATCAAAGTCTCGGCTTTGCGCAGATTGGCGTGCGCCGGGGCTATTATCCGGCGGTCGCCGGGCGCGAGGATGCACTGGTGTTTGAGATCGGACTGCGATGAACCTGACCCGCGAACAGATGTTGGCCGAAATGGGTATTACGCCGATCTGGCGCCCGCGCGCAGCGGCCCCGGCCGGTTCGCCAGGGGAACAGATGGCCGCAACGCCGGCCGCGACCGCTGCTCCTACTAGTAGGGCCGCCCCGGCACGGGAGGCTGTTGCGGTCGACGCTCTGGACTGGCACGATCTGGCGGCTGCCGTCGCCAACTGCAAGGCTTGTCCGCTGTGCGAGCAGCGCCGGCAGGCGGTACTCGGCGTCGGCGATCTCGATCCGGACTGGCTGTTCATCGGCGAGGGCCCGGGCGCCGAGGAGGATGTCAAGGGCGAACCCTTCGTCGGCCAGGCCGGCAAGCTCCTCGACAACATGCTTGCGGCGCTCGGCCTCGTCCGCGGCAACAAGGTGTACATCGGCAATGCCGTCAAATGTCGGCCGCCGGGCAACCGCACGCCCGAGGCGGTGGAGATGGCTGCCTGCCGCCCATGGCTGGAGCGCCAGATTGCCTTGTTGCGGCCACGGGTGATCGTCCTGCTGGGCAAGGCAGCGGTGCATTCGCTGCTGCACGACGACAAGTCGCTCGCTTCGTTGCGCGGCAGGCGTTCCGAATATCAGGGCATTCCGGTGATCGTCACCTATCATCCGGCCTATCTGCTGCGCAACCTGCCCGAAAAGGCCAAGGCCTGGGAAGACCTGCTTTTCGCGCGGCGCCGTCTGCGCGAGTCCATGGCTGCCGGCAGCGGGGAACTGTCCTTCTAGATTTCCTGCCTAGTGGTGGGGGCTGTCGTCGAGGTGGCGGACGTCATCCCTCTCGCGCTGATTGGCGAGATGGCGCTGGCGGATCACGTACATCAGCCCGCTGACGCAAAGCCCGAACAGGGTGACCACGATGTAGATCGACACATCCAGGCGGATCATCAGGTAGTACAGGCCGGTCATGATCAGGATGGACAGGTTCTCGTTGAAATTCTGCACGGCGATCGAGTGTCCGGCGCCCATCAGGATGTGGCCGCGGTGCTGGAGCAGGGCGTTCATCGGAACGACGAAAAAGCCCGAGAGGGCGCCGATGATTATCAGCAGCGGCACGGCCAGCCAGACTTCACGCACGAAGTTCATGGTCAGCACGATCAGGCCCATCGCAATGCCCAGCGGAATCACCCGGACCGATTTGCGCAAGGTAATGAATCTTGCCGCGACGACGGCGCCGATCGCCACCCCGACGGCGACGACACCCTGGAGCATCGAAGACTTCGACAGGTCGAGCCCGAGGGCGACCTCCGACCATTTGATGACGATGAATTGCAGCGTCGCTCCGGCACCCCAGAACAGGGTGGTGACGGCCAGCGAGATCTGCCCCAGGCGGTCGCGCCAGAGCAGGCTGAAGCAATGCTTGAATTCGTGGGCCAGATAGTAAGGGTTCCTCTTGAGCGGCTTGTGATCGACGCCGGTGTCGGGTACGTAGAGGTTGAAAAGTGCGGCGACCACGTAGAGGACGCCGACGATCGAGATCGACATCTTGACCGGCGTATCGATCCCGGTGTCGATCAGCGGGACATCGAACGACAGCAGCATCTGGGCGATATCGGGCTTGATCAGCGTGCCGCCGATGACGACGCCGAGGATGATGGCGCCGACGGTGAGGCCCTCGATCCACCCGTTGGCGACGACCAGCAGGCGGTGCGGCAGGTATTCGGTGAGGATGCCGTACTTGGCCGGCGAGTAGGCAGCGGCGCCGAGGCCGACGACGGCATAGGCGACCAGCGGGTGGGCGCCGAAGAACATCATGCTGCACCCGACGATCTTGATCGCATTGCTGATGAACATCACACGCCACTTCGCCATCGAGTCGGCAAAGGCGCCGACGAAAGCGGCGAGCGCAACGTAGGAAACCGTGAAGAAGGTCTTGAGCAAGGGCTCGTATTCGGATGGCGCGTGCATCTCGCGCAAGGCAGCGATGGCGGCTATCAACAGGGCGTTGTCGGCCAGCGCTGAGAAAAACTGCGCGGCCATGATGATGTAGAAGCCGAATGGCACTTGGGCTCTTGTCTCGTTATATCGCTTTGGCCGCAGGTTATACCACGGAACCATGGCGACGCAAGGCGGCAGATCGTGCGGTCGACCCCGGAAAATGGCCGTCTTTCCGGGTGCGGATGGCTATCGGGCCATCTCTTGTGATTGAATAGCAAGCGCGATTCACAGGGAGAAATACGATGGCGGACCGGCGTTTGCAGGTCTTTCATGCCGTGGCGGAACATCTCAGCTTCACCAGGGCGGCCGAGGCCTTGTTCATGACCCAGCCGGCGGTCACGTTCCAGATCAGGCAACTCGAGGAGCAATACGACACCCGTCTATTCGAACGCCGGCGTGGCGGCATCGCGCTGACGCGGGCCGGCGAACTGGTATTTTCTTACGCCCAACGGATTCTCGGCCTCGGCGATGAAATGGATACGCGTCTTGCCGAAATGACCGGCGACGTGCGTGGAGTGCTGCCGCTGGGGGCCAGTGCCATGGTCGCCGAATGCCTGATGGCTGGCGTTCTGGTGGATTTCAGCGCGCGCTATCCGCAGGTGAGGCCGCAGATGGTTGTTGCCAATTCGGAGGAAATCGCCAGCCGTGTCGCCGGCCACACGGTCGCCATCGGCCTGATCGAGGCGGCAGCCCGGCAGCCCGGGCTGACCTGCGACATCTGCCGCGACGACGAACTCGCCATGATCTGCGCCCCGGCTCATCCATTGGCCGGAATGAAAAAGGTCGGGCCGCGGGCGCTGGCCGGCCATGACTATGTCTCGCGCGAGCCGGGATCGGCAACGCGGGAGATGGTCGCCGGTTACTTCCGGGACAACCGGGTGCCGCCCGAGGGGCTCAGGACGCCGATGGAACTCGGCAGCCCCGAGGCAATCAAGGCAGTGGTCGCGACCGGGCTCGGGTTCTCGATCATGGCGCGCACCCTGGCCGCGCGGGAGGTGCAACTCGGAACGCTGCTGGCGATTTCGCTCAATCCGCCGCTGCGGCGCAAACTGTACCTGATCCAGCCGGAAGACCGCTTCCAGTCGCGGCTGGTCGGCGCATTCGTCCAATTCGCGCGCCAGCAACTGAAGGACACTGCTTGATGACGACCTCGCGACCGATCCGGGCACTGATTTCAGGCGCGGCGCTCCTGCACAACTACCGGCTGGCCAAGCGGCTGGCCCCGGACGCCAGGGTGTGGGCGGTGATTAAGGCCGATGCCTACGGCCACGGCCAGTGGCGGGCCATCGAGACGCTGCGCGCGGAAGCGGACGGCTTTGCCGTTCTCGAATGCGAGAACGCCGTTGACCTGCGTCTGGCTGGCATCAGCCAGCCGATCCTGCTTCTCGAGGGGATTTTCAGCGCGGGCGACGCGCGGGCGGTGGCCGAATACGGCCTGACCACGGTCATTCATTGCCTGGAGCAACTCGATCTGCTGCTGACCGCGGTTCCCATGGGTGCCCCGCTGGCGATCCATCTCAAGCTCAATACGGGAATGAACCGGCTGGGACTGGATGCGGTCGACCTCGCCAGGGCACGCGAAATGCTGTCCGGAGCCGACAACGTCACCTTGACGATGATGACCCACTTTGCCGAAGCCGATGGCGGACGCGGCGTGAATGAACAGATGGCGCGCTTTTTCGCGATGACCGGCGACTGGGCGGGGCCGGTCAGCCTGGCCAACTCGGCAGCCTTGTTGCGCTACCCGCAGACGCATGCCGACTGGGTGCGGCCCGGGATCATGCTCTACGGTTCCAGTCCGTTTGCCGATTGCAGCGCCGACGACCTCGGGCTGCAGCCGGTGATGGCGCTCGAAAGCGAGATCATCGCCGTTCAGCGGCTGGTTCCGGACGATCGGGTCGGCTACGGGGGCACCTTCGTCGCGGAGCGGCCGATGCGCATCGGCATCGTCGCCTGCGGCTACGCCGACGGCTATCCGCGCCATGCCCCCAGCGGCACGCCGGTTTCCGTGCTGGGGCGCATGACAGGAACCGTCGGTCGGGTATCGATGGACATGCTGGCCTGCGACCTGACCGACATTCCCGACGCCGGCATCGGGGCGCCGGTCACGCTGTGGGGCAACGGCGCCGCCGGGATGGTGGCGGCCGACGCAGTGGCCGATGCGGCCGGTACGATCGCCTACGAACTGTTTTGTGCGCTGGCGCCGCGGGTTCCGGTAACGCTCGTCCGCTAGATTGCCCAGGAGCGAGCCGAACGTGCCGCCACGTTGCGTGTGGTGTATCCTCGTCCCATCATGGCAAAAGGCAAGTCGATCTACAGTTGCAGCGAGTGTGGCGCAACGAGTCCGAAATGGCAGGGACAGTGCCCCGGTTGCGGGGAATGGAACACGCTGATCGAGAGTGTCGCGGAAAAAGCAAGTGGGCACCGCTTCGAATCGCCGGCCCCGGTCGTTCGCCTGCGCAATCTCTCGGAAATCGAGGCCCGCGAGAGCGAGCGCATCGCGACCGGCATCGCTGAATTCGACCGCGCTCTCGGCGGTGGCCTCGTTGCCGGCGGTATCGTGCTGATCGGCGGCGATCCGGGAATCGGCAAGAGCACGTTGCTGCTGCAGGCGCTGTCGCTGCTGTCGTCCGGCTGCAAGGTGCTCTATGTCAGCGGCGAGGAGTCCGGCGAACAAGTTGCGCTGCGCGCGCGCCGGCTCGGATTGGACACCCGGTCGCTGCAACTGATGGCGGAGATCAATCTCGAGCGCATCCTGTCCACATTGCAGGCCGAGCAGCCGCAGGTCGCGGTCATCGACTCGATCCAGACGCTGTGGTCGGACCAGCTTTCGAGCGCCCCCGGGTCGGTCGCGCAGGTGCGTGAATGCGCCGCCCAGCTGACCCGGCTGGCCAAGCAAGCCGGCATCACGGTCATCCTGGTCGGCCACGTGACCAAGGAGGGCGCGCTGGCGGGGCCGCGCGTGCTCGAACACATTGTCGATACGGTGCTCTACTTCGAAGGCGATGCCCATTCCAGTTTCCGGCTGGTACGCGCGGTCAAGAACCGCTTCGGCGCGGTCAACGAACTCGGCGTCTTTGCCATGACCGACAAGGGACTGAAGGGTGTTAACAACCCGTCGGCACTGTTCCTGTCGCAACACGGGCAGGATGTCGCCGGTTCGTGCGTGATGGTGACGCAGGAGGGGACACGGCCGCTGCTGGTCGAGATTCAGGCGCTGGTGGATACCGCGCATGGCAATCCGCGCCGGCTTACCGTCGGACTCGACGCGCAGCGCTTGGCGATGCTGCTGGCTGTTCTCCACCGCCATGCCGGGATCGTCTGCTTCGACCAGGATGTCTTCGTCAATGCCGTTGGCGGGGTCAAGATCAGCGAGCCGGCAGCCGATCTTGCTGTGCTTCTGTCCATAACATCCTCCATGAAAAACAAGCCATTGCCATCGAAACTTATAGTGTTTGGTGAAGTCGGGCTGGCCGGCGAAATCCGGCCGGCGCCGCGCGGACAGGAGCGCCTCAAGGAAGCCGCCAAGCTTGGCTTCACCCGGGCGTTGATACCGGAAGCCAATCGTCCGAAGCAGGCGATTGCCGGCATCCAAGTCATCGCCGTTCGGCGCGTCGAAGAGGCGGTGGCGCGGATTCGCGACATCGAATAAGCTCTGCGGAAGTCCCGGTAGGCAAACATGTTCAACCTTTCCCGCTATTTTTCGACCCTCAGCCTGATCCTTATCGGGCTGGCAGCCGGACTTCTCGGCACGATGTACCGCGAAGTGTCGGTGCGCCAGATGACGGTGCTGGCCGAAGACCGCAATGTGGCGATGGCGCGGGTCATCGAGAATTCCCTTGGCGTGCCGCTGGCCGGCCTGATGGCGGCATCGGTGGGCATCGACGCCTCGATGCTCGAGGCGTCGGACGAATCGCAGGAGATGCAGACCAGGGTCGGCGCACTGCTGGACGGCACGGGGGTGGCCAAGGTCCGGATCTACAATCGCCTCGGGGTGACGATCTTTTCGACCGATGTGGCGCAGGTCGGGGAAAGCCGGCCCGACAGTCCCGGATTCAAGTCCGCGCTCGCTGGTTCGGTGACCAGCGGCCTGAGCCATCACGAGACGGTGGAAACGCTCGATGGTACCCGCTCGAACATCGATCTGCTGGCCAGCTACGTGCCTATTTCCAGCGAGGGCAGGGCGGTCGAGGGCGTGTTCGAGATCTATCAGGATGTGACGCCGTTCATGACTCCGTTCCGGCAGGGGCTGTGGCTGATCACGGCGGTTGTCGTCGCTGTCTTCGCCCTGCTGTTCTTCGCGCAGTTCCTGGTGGTACGGCGGGCTCAGGGCATCCTCTACGACCAGGCGGAGCGAATCGAGGCGGCGCGCAGTACGCTGGAGGTCCAGGTCGACGCGCGGACCGAGGAGTTGCGACGCTCCAACCGCCAGCTCGAGGGCGAGATCATCGAACGCCGCCAGGCCGAGAGCAAGCTGAACTATCTCGCCTACCATGATCCCTTGACCGGTCTGGCCAACCGCCGCTATTTCATCGAGCGCCTGGAGGCCAGCCTGATCGATGCCGCCCGGAAAAATCACCGCGTGGCGGTCCTGTTCATCGATCTCGACCAGTTCAAACAGGTCAACGATTCGCTCGGCCACGGGGTTGGCGACGAATTGCTGGTTTCGGTAGCCGCCGGCCTGTGCGAGCACGTCCGGCTGATCGACATGCTGGCGCGGCTCGGCGGTGACGAGTTCATCTGCGTCATGGAAGCGGTGCGCACCGACGAGGAGGTCGAGATGCTGGCGCGCGAGGTTATCGGCGCCTTTGAGTTGCCGTTCCGCCTCGGCGAGCACGAACTCTTCCTTTCGGCTTCGGTGGGCATCAGCGTATTTCCCAACGATGGCAGCTCGGTCGACGACCTCCTGCGCAATGCCGATAGTGCGATGTATCGCGCCAAGGCGATGGGGCGTGGCCATTTCCATTTCTATACGCCGGAAATGACGCGTGACGCCCAGGAACGGATACAGATCGAGATGCTGTTGCGCCGTGCACTGGGCAATGGCGAACTCTCCGTTCATCTGCAGCCGCAGGTCGAAGCCGAGAGCGGGCGTCTGGTCGGCGCCGAGGCGCTGGTCCGCTGGGACAGCCCTGAACTCGGCAGCGTACCTCCGGCGCGCTTCATTCCGCTGGCCGAGGATTCCGGCATCATCATCGCGCTGGGCACCTGGGTCTTGCGCGAGACTTGCCGCCAGGTCATGAAATGGCATGCGAGCGGCTTCGAACTGCCGCAGGTCTCGGTGAATCTCTCCGTAAAGCAGCTCGAGCGGCCCGAATTCGTCGACACACTTCTGGAAATCCTCGATGAAACCGGCATCGAGGCCTCCCGGGTCAAGCTCGAGATAACCGAGTCGGTGGTCATGGCCGTCGACGATGCCTTCTCGCTGCTCGACCGCCTGCGCAAGATCGGCATCGGCCTGGCGCTCGACGATTTCGGCACCGGCTATTCGTCCCTCAGCTACCTGAAGATGCTGCCGGTGCAGCAGCTCAAGATCGACCGTTCGTTCGTGACCGGCATCGGCAGCAATCCGGAAGACGAGGCGATCATCCGTTCGGTGATGGCGCTCGCCCAGAGTCTCGACTTCGAAGTCGTGGCCGAGGGGGTCGAAACCGCCGAGCAGGCGGCGTTTCTGAAAGCGTCGGGCTGCCATCAGCTGCAGGGCTTCCTGCACGGAACCGCAGTGGCGCCTGCGGAATTCCGCGCGCGCTGGTCCGCCCTGCCGAGATGACCGGCCTTGGCTGGCGGCTGCTTGGCAGGGAACTGCGTTCGGGCGAGCTCCGTTTGCTTCTCGCCGCGCTGGTGGTGGCCGTGGCAGCGGTCACGGCGGTCGGATTTTTCACCGACCGGGTTCGCCTGGCGCTCGAACAGGAAGCCCGGCAACTCATCGGCGGCGACCTGCTGCTGATTTCCGATCATCCGTGGCCGGGGCCGGTCCGCGACGAGGCTGCCCGGCGCGGACTGAAAACGGCTGAGACGGTCGGTTTTCCGAGCATGGTGCTAGCTGACGGGCAAGCGCAACTGGCGGACATCAAGGCGGTGAGCGGCACCTATCCCTTGCGCGGGATGCTGCGCCGGGCGGATCGCCCCGGCGAGGCGGGCGAGACGACGTCGGGCGGCCCCGCACCTGGCACGGTATGGCTCGACGAGCGCTTGGCCAGCACACTGGAGACGGGGCCGGGGCAGAATCTGCAACTCGGGCAGCGGACGTTCCCGGTCTCGGCCATCCTGACTTTCGAACCCGATCGTGGAATCAACTTCCTCGGGCTCGCACCGCGCCTGATGCTGCATCTCGACGATCTGCCGGGAACCGGGCTGATCCAGACCGGTTCGCGAGTGACCTACCGCTTCATGGTGGCCGGCGCTGCGGACGCCGTTTCGGGATTCCGCAACTGGATCGAGCCGCGTCTCGGGCGGGGCGAGCGGCTCGAGGACACGCGGAACGCGCGGCCGGAAATCCGCAGCGTGCTCGACCGGGCCCAGCGCTTTCTCGGTCTGGCGACGCTGTTGACCGTGGTTCTTGCTGCCGTCGCCGTAGCGCTGGCGGCCCGCCGCTACATGCAGCGCCATCTCGACGCCTGCGCCGTGATGCGGTGCCTCGGTATCACGCAGTCCGGTCTGATTCGCCTGCATTCGGCACTGTTCGTCTGGCTGGCGCTGCTGGCTGCGGCGGCCGGTTGTCTCGCCGGTTTTGCCGTGCACTTCATCCTCGTCTCGTGGCTTGCGGAATTGCTGGACTTGCATCTTCCCATGCCGGGCTGGCTGCCGCTCTTCCAGGGTGGTGCGGTTGCCGCGGTCCTGTTGTTCGGGTTCGCCTTTCCTCCGCTCCTGCAACTGAGCAAGGTGCCGACCCTGCGCGTCTTTCGCCGCGAACTGGGGCCGCCGCGGCCGTCGCTGCTCGGCGGCTATGCGCTTGGCATCCTGGCGCTTGCCGGCCTGCTGCTGCTGGTCTCCGGCGACTTGCGCCTGGGTGCCTATGCGATTGGCGGATTCGCCGGGGCGCTGGTCAGCTTCTGGTTGTTCGCCCGCCTTGGCGTACGCATGGCTTCCCGACTGCGCGGGGGCGGCGGCTTCGGCTGGCGGCAGGGGCTCGCCAATCTGGAACGCCATGCGGCGGCAAGTACCTTGCAGATCGTCGCGCTGGCTCTCGGACTGATGGCCATGCTGCTGCTCACCGTGACCCGCGGCGAACTGATCGAGGTCTGGCTGAAGGCGACGCCGGCCGATGCGCCGAACCGCTTCATCGTCAATATCCAGCCGGATCAACGCCAGGCCGTTGCCGGCGCACTTGCCGCCAGCGGCATCGCCGTCGAGCTGGCGCCGATGGTCCGCGGGCGACTGATGCGGATCGGCGAGCGGACGGTGAGTGCCGCCAGCTACCCGGACGACGAGCGCGCCCAGCGCCTGATCGAGCGCGAATTCAACCTTTCCTGGCGCGCCGACCTGCCGGCGGGCAACCGGGTCATCCGCGGCGACTGGTTCGGACCCGAAGATTCGGGCAAGGGGCTTGCCTCAGTCGAGGAAGGTCTGGCGAGGACGCTTGGAGTCAAGGTCGGCGACGAATTGCGTTTCATGATCGGGGGACAGGAAACGCTGGTGCGCGTCAGCAGTCTGCGCAAGCTGGACTGGGATTCGATGCGGGTCAATTTCTTCGTCCTGACACCGCCCGGCGTGCTCGAGTCGGCGCCGGCGAGCTACATCACCAGTTTCCATCTTCCCGAGACGCGAGGGGCGCTGGTGCGTACCCTGGTGGCACGCTTTCCCAACCTGACGCTGATCGACGTCAGCGCCATCCTGGCGCAGATCCAGACGGTGATGGAACAGGTGGTCCGGGCGGTGCAGCTTATCTTTTTGTTCTCGCTGCTGGCCGGTGCGATCGTGCTCGGGTCGGCCCTGCTCACGGCCTTCGACGAACGGCGTTACGAACTGTCGGTGATGCGGGCGCTCGGTGCCGGGCGCGACCAGTTGCGGCAGTCGCTCCTGGCAGAGCTGGCCGTGGTCGGCGCGATTGCCGGAGTGATTGCCGGCGCCGGCGCGGCAGTGGTTGGTCAGGTGCTGGCGGAGAACGTTTTCCTGCTCGACATGCCGCTGAGTCTCTGGCTGTTTCCGCTGGCGACCCTTTCCGGAGCGGCGCTCTCGGTCGGCGTCGGCTGGCTGGCGGTGCGTCAGTTGCTCGGTACGCCGCCGCTGCTGGCGCTGCGCGCCGGCGCCTGACGAGTCGCAATCCGG
>Ga0116175_1000183_pt1 | contig 48843 bp, 38 predicted proteins | sample AD_UKC125_MetaG_FD_89802 | JGI IMG/M metagenome (GOLD analysis project Ga0116175, IMG submission 89802) | Active sludge microbial communities of municipal wastewater-treating anaerobic digesters from USA - AD_UKC125_MetaG | ecosystem: Engineered > Bioreactor > Anaerobic > Digestate | place: USA... | reverse complement strand
TAAGATCATTAGCCTTTTTGGTTTCTGGAAGAATCGTAAATGTAAGAAGTGCCGTAAGTACAAGATTAATAAGAACCAAAAGTAACGTTATTATTGTAATCAAACTCTTTTTCATCTAAATTAGAGTCCCCTTTCAGATTGAAACATTTATGTCAATTTGCCTTGGTTATATTATTCGTATTATCTGTACCTTCGCTCTGACCTGATATTTCAGAACTCAAAGTATTGTATATCTTAATTGTTACTCTTCGGTTAAGTGATCTGCCATCAGCCGTATCATTGGAAGCAATTGGATCATATTCTCCTCGTCCCGTTGACACAATGTTACCCGGATTAATTGTCGTCTTGCTTCTAATATAATTGGCAACATATAGTGCTCTATACATTGATAACACATCATTACTCTCATACTTAGGACTATGTATTGGAACTGAGTCTGTATGACCCTCTACTTCTATTAGATTATTTCCATATGACCCTATAATATTAGCCACTTTGTTAAGAAGCGGTTCAGCATCAGAAACGATTTCAGCCTTTCCTGTATTAAATAAAATAGATCCATTAAGGGTTATCGTAACATACTGGCCATTAAAATCGAGCTGAACCATATCCTGAATACCAGAAGCTTTAGTTGCATTTTCGATATCCTCTGCCATCTTCTCGCTCTCAGATATGCCTTTTTCTTCATATTGATTTTTCAGTTCTTCATTAGAAAGCTTTTCTGAATTATCGGTTTGATCCTTACTTCCCGTATTCTCACCTTCATTATTCTCAGATCCGGAAGATCCATCTGAAATACCCTTTGACTGCCCTGTATCTCCGACATTCTCTTTATCTGAATCCGCATTGTTACCGGAATTTTTTTCATCACCTTTTTTTCCAGTCGATTGATTCATATATGCATCAAACTGTTGAAGTGCACTCACACCTGAGGATATAAGACTTCCATCAGTATTACTAACGGAAGTACCTCCAGCTGGAAGTATACTGAACTGGCTCGAAAGAGATTGAACAACAACTTCGTACTTTTTGGTATCAACAGATGACATTGAGAAAAGTAACACGAAGAAACATAAAAGCAAATTCATTAGATCCGAAAATGTACTTTGCCAAAGTGGAAAGCTTTTGGGATCCTCAGGTTTCTTCTTCATTAATTCTCACCTCCGCCACCTTCAGACGAGCCAACTCCTTCGCGCTTAGCAGGGGACAAGAATGTCTTTAACTTTTCTTCTATTATTCTTGGATTTTCACCCGCCTGAATAGAAAGGATACCCTCAACAATAACCTCTTTAAGTGCTATTTCATGTGAGTTATTATCCTTAAGCTTTTCGGCAGTAGGCCCCGCTATCCAGTTTGCAAGAAGAGAACCATAAAGAGTAGTGATCAATGCAACCGACATATTTGGTCCTATTGATGAAGCATCAGACAAGTCTTTAAGCATGTTTATAAGACCAATAAGCGTACCTATCATTCCCCATGCAGGGCCCATGTCTTTCATTGTTTCTTGAACTGTCCATACTTTTTTATGCCGCTCCTCTATTGCTCCGAGTTCCGTTTCGAGAATTCCTCTTACTAGATTTGGGTCAGTACCATCAACGACAAGCATTATGCCTTTTCTTAGAAATGGATCTTCAATATCATGTGTTGCCTCGTCTAAGGCAAGAAGACCTTCCTTACGAGCTACATTGGATAATTTGATTATGGTGTTTATAACCTCAGCTGGATCCTGTTTGGAAGGTTCCTTGAGTATAAGTGTCAATCCCTTAAACCCGTTTATGAATTCATCCAATTTAAAACATGTCAAAACGCACGCAAAAGAACCACCGAATGTTATTATTATGGAAGGAACATCAATATAAGCAGCAATAGTTGCGCCAGACGACAATATTCCATATACCACCATGACGCCGCATAGAATAATTCCGGCCAAACTTGCTATATCCAAGGTATACTCCTTCCTATTCAAGTAAAATATTTATTAAAGCAAAAAGTAATTTTTAAATTTTAACCAATAAGTACACTTATGGATTATCGCTAATTTCACTTTTTAATCTTACTAGATTATGTACTTTTTGTCTACTTTTATTTTCTACATTTAGTATGAAGCAAACAAACCACATACAAGAAAATTGAATTTCTTGTATGTGGTCATAGCTAGTCTAACTATTCAGTCAGCTCTTATATATCTACATCATTTATCGTTTCAGATTTACTAATTCTTCAAGAAGTGTATCTGAGGTTGTAATAATTCTTGAATTTGCTTGAAAACCTCTCTGTGTTGTTATCATATCCGTAAACTGTCTTGCCAGATCTACGTTTGACATTTCTAGCTGGCCAGTTGTCATCTTGCCACCATCTGCAGTTATCTCTACACCAATTCCGTTAAATTCTCCTGAGTTTAGTGTTGTTGAATAGCAGTTATTTCCTACGCTCTCAAGACCTGATGGATTGGCAAACTGTGCAACAGCTATTTGTCCCAAAAGAACTGTATTACCATTATCGTACGAGCCAAAGATCTTACCATCCTGAGCAATAGAAAGTCCTGTCATAGCTCCAAGTTTTTTTCCTGTTCCAAGAGTCTTTGTTACATCGCCCTTTAGAATACCCATTGTTGAGGCAGCCCCATTGTCTGCTGTCTTTACTTGGGAAAAATCAATGTTTACGTTTCTAAAATTAACGCCAAGTGGAGAAAGATTAAGATCAACAGATTTCTGTCCCGTTTCGCCTACATATGAAAACGAGCCATCTGAAGGATCAAACTTAACTGTATAGTCTGTGGTATCTTTTACAACTACCAGTTTATTACCTACGAACTGTAAAGGAGCTGTTATATTGGCTCCATCAACTTTAAGTGTAGTATTTGTTATTGTTTTCGCTTTATCGGAAATAGCTGTATCAGATACACCATATATCTCTCCAAGAGAGAAAAATTTTGTATCTCCCGAACCATCTGTTGCCGTAAAAACATATCCTAAACTACCATGTGTCGCATCTGTCTCAGGTTTTCCATCCTTATCAACCAAAGTACCTGGCGCAGTCATATCAAGTTTAAAGTATTTAGATGTACCCGCGCTATTTGTAGATTTGGTCCATAGAGCATTTGTAGCTGTAGATGTCCCACCTGTACTTGTTGCTGCAGGATCTGTACTTGTAAACTTGCTAGTAGGTGAATAAGATGATACTCTCTGCGTCTTATTACCAAAAAGTGAGCTCCAATCGTTACTAGTGTCAAGCGTTGTTGTATTATTTCCAGCAGCATCCTTAATATAATCCTTATCGTCTATTGTAATACCTGCCTGATTATTTGATTTTGTAAGAATAGTTTTACCGTTAGCATCAGTAATATCCGAAAGTGAAATCGAGTATTCACCTTCATCTGCATCAGTTTTATGAAGCGAGAATTTTGCATTATATGAATATCCAAGGTCATCATAGAAGTTCAGGCTCATAATATATCCATTTTCACTATCCACTGCTGGAGTATTCTTATCAAGAATTCCACTTACTGTACCCTTGGTTGTAGCTTCCGGTTGTGATGTTCTGTTATCTTCAGACATTACGCGAAGAGGACCTACTGTATTCTGCTGAATGGTCATACTCTGTTTATTAACGCCCCAGCCCTGAACCATAAAACCTGTTGTTGTCATGGCAAGGTTACCTGCCTCATCAATATAAAACGATCCAGCACGAGTAAACATATTCTGGCTTCCATTATTAACAATGAAAAAATTTGTATTCTGTGCATCAGTGAGTTTAATATCTGTTGCATCTCCAGTGCTTTCTGCTGCACCGCCTGATGCTATAGATATCTTTGTTGCTCCTGTTGTAACACCCAAACCAATCTGATTGGCATTTTTTCCACCAAGGTTCTCTGTGGGTCCACTAGCTCCAGAAGTAGTCTGATACATAATATCCTGGAATGTTGTGGATGAAGATTTAAACGCCAATGTGTTAACATTGGCAATATTATTACCGATTACATCCATCCTAGTCTGGTGTGTACGAAGTCCCGCTACACCAGAGTAAAGTGCTCTCATCATAGGACACGACCTCCAATTCGTCGTGCTGTGAAAGGATTACCGCTTCTGTCATTCGGCGGTAAAAATAAGCCCCCATTAAGGTCCGGCTCTAAGCTATCACAGCTCCATCAATATTTGTAAAAACATTATTGTCCGTAGTATTCTTTTCATCCATGGCGGTAACTACGGTCTGCGTAGGTACATTAACAATAAATGCCAGTGAATCTACCAGCACAAGTGAATCATTAATTCCCTTTGCATCTGCCTGTTTGACCCCATTAGAAAGTCTCTCACTCTGCTCAGGAGATAGTTCTATCTGCCGTTCAATCAAGCGTGTAGCCGCATGCTTTGAAAAATGTACATCAGAGGAATTCCCGATTTTCTCTTCAACTTTTCCCGAAAGCACTTCCGAAAATGGAGTAACTTTATCGGAATAAGGCGAAAGCACTTTGCTATTATTGGGCAGATATTTGTTCTGAACCTGTTCTATTGAAGTAAAGTTGTTTCCAATTTTATTCATTTCAGTTTCTCCTTTCCGTAAAATTAATCCTTCATTAATTATTATCGGTTATTTTGAATTTTTCTTTAGTTCTTCTAACCGTTTTGTTACAGAAGTAATTTTTTCTGCATCTTTAGCTGATACAAACTGTTTAGCATACGTTGATAGCGAATCATATAGTGTTTTAGCTGCAGTAAAGCTATCTTCGTCCTGTAATGTAAAGTTATCAGCTGAAGGTACTTTGGAAAGAAGTGTTGAAAGTGAAGATGCAGCCAATTTAGCTTCATAATAGCTTGCATCTTTTACTCCGGTAATATTATCTGCTTTGTATTCCTTATCATTTACACCTATATAAATGCCATCATCCTTCTTAGTATAATAATCAACTATTCCTGTAACATCCCCATTATCTGTTCCGATCGTTACATACTTTCCAACAAGATTAGCTGTTGATATCCCGTTAACGCTGCTAGAAACACTCTGTGTAGCTTCAACCTGAGAAAATGTTGCCATTTCCGATACATACTGAGAATTTTGTGTGGGTGACATAGGGTCCTGATACTGCATCTCAGCTGCTAGAAGTTTCAAAAACATATTCTTGTCATAGCTAGTTCCATTTACTGCTTTTGCTGATGCTGCCTCTTTTCCAGTACCTGTACTTTGTGCACGCTTTGCAGCATTTGTAGAATCAGATATCTGGCCATTTGTAACATTAGCTTGTATAGAAGACATGATTATTCTCCTTTCCATACTTGATAAAAATTTTACGCTGTGTAATCAACTGTGTTGCCTTGCTCTTTCATGATCTGAGCCGTAAGTAATTCTTCTTCTGTCATCAGACCTCTTAGACCATCTAGACTATTCAAGTTAATTCTTCTGGTTGTAGATCTGTTGTCAGCACTACTGTCTGTTTCATTGCCTTCTCCTCTTCTATCCTGAGAAAACATATCAAAGCCTGCACCGTTCTTTTCCTGATTTTCTTTAAACTGATGAGCTCCAACTGAGATTTCAACTGCATCTATCTTGAATCCTTTCTCATCAAAGTTCTTCTGAAGTATCTGCATTTGATTTTCAAGAGCAGTCTTAACGCTCTCATTTTCAGTAAAGATCTTTGCCCTTAGTGCTCCGTCCTTGGATGAAACTTCCATAAATATCCTGCCAAGTTCATGAGGGTTAAGTACCATTTCCATAGTGTGTTCTGTATCTGTAAGCGTAACCTTAGCATTTTGAACAATCTGATTAATTATGTTTTCAGTATTAGTACCCTTGTAGTTCGAAGTAGAAAAGCTCGTTGCTGTTGTAGCCTGCTGATATACACTCTGGAATGTAACTGATGAATTATTAACATTTACTCCTACTTCAGGAGCCAATGCTGTCTCCGACGATTTTGCCGTTTCGGGTGACTTGGTAAATTTCGAAGAATCATTGTTGGATCCATCATCGTTCTGACTAGATTCTAAATTGCCTGTGTTTTCACCAGTGATAACCCCTGGCAATGTATCATCACTTTTTCCATCAGATGTTGCATCAGTATCGTTTTCTGTTCCAGGTGTTCTGAGATCAACAACCTGAACCTTTGATCCAGCCCCATCGTTTTGGTTCCCATTAGCATTTGATCCTGTGCTTAAGTTGTTTCCTGCATTCTCAGAACTTGTAAGATCAGCATTACTTTTGCTCTGCGTACCATATGTTATTGCCTTGTTTTCATCTGATGGCACCGTCATTCCATCTGTAGTTTCAGAAACTGACTGAATCGACGACTGATCTGCGGCTTTGTCACCACCAGACTGCATAGCAATATCTTTTGATGATGCGCCATTCAGATTATTTAGATTCGCATCGGAAAATATTCCTTTAATATCACTCATAAGTTCTTTAACGCCATTTGCCAAAAGCAGATTTTGAGTGTTTCCATTTCCAACCAGATAAGTTGCAAGGCTGAGAAGGTTAGACGGATCTTGAAGATCCTCATATTTAAGTCCTAACTTTTCCATTGCACTTTCCAGTTGTTCATCGGATACTCCTAACCTCTTCTCAATCACATCTTTAGTATCATTTGTGGTTTTGTCGGAAAGCTTTGATGTGCTGTTGTCAATCGAATTATATGACGCATTGTCAGAAACAGTTGAAAAAGATTTTTCATCATATGTACCTGTTTTAACTGGTGTCTTATCTGTATTAGCTACTGTTTTGTTCTTATTAACTGAAGGTGAACTCTTTTTTGAATCTGCAGACTTGTCTGTTAGATTTATAGATACTTTTGAATTCGTCGTTAATGAATAGGTAGATATTACAGATTTGAGGGAGCTTATCCCATTAGAAGAGTTTACGCTCTTCACGCTGCTCTGATTTAAATCCTGTACAATATTTTTAAATTCACTTTGAAAAGACAAAGCATAGGGATTGTCTTTTTTATCTGTGTTTTTGTTATGATCTGATTTGTTCAGATTCTGTACAGGAAGTTTAACAATATTGGCACTGGTCATGCCCCATATCTCCTTTCTGTCTGGATATCAGATCCTTATGGCTCCATGAGTTTAGTAACCTGAGCAGCGGTTGTCTGCGTCATTTGGCCTAAGATCTTACCTCTTGATTCGCTATCCATAGCATTAAGGATTTTAGCTACGAGCGGCAGATTATCTGTCATTGTATCAAAAATAGATGCTGCCTGAGCAGGTTTCATAGCTGAATATGTCTTAACATAGTCATCTAATTGTGACTTATTCTGCTGTTGCTCTATAACTTCCTTGTATATAGCCTGAGCATTGTCGGGGTCAATACTCTCATAGTACTCCTTATACTTACTTATATCGGGTGCATTTGAAGAAAAAACAACCTCTTCGTCAAATTTTTTCTTCAAAGTTTCAAAATTTGCTTCATTATTCTTATAAGTTTTTAATTCTTCCACCTGTGATTGCAGATCCGCTATGGTCGCCTGATCGGCTTTCACCTGATCATTAGATTTCTTTAATTCCTTTTCAAGTTCCTTGATACGATTTACAGCATCAGAAAGGTTAGTATAGTTATAGCTTTCATTTCCTGTTTTCTTTGTATCACTATAGTTTGTACTGTTAGGTAGTATTCTATTGATCACTGGTACATCCTTTAAAACTGGATATAAGACTGTAGATCCAAATCCGCCAACATCCATTTTAATCAATAATCCAAAGATAACGAGCCATACAGCAATTATCAGGATTACTGCAATTGCAACTGTCAGTCCGCCTCCTACTGTTTCTTCCTCTTCATTGTCGTCCGTAGGTGTCTCTCCCTCTTTTCCGACTTTTTTAGCTTCAAGCTTTTGCTTTTTCTTCAGCTCTTTTTGTTCTTTTCTGGAGAGTTTATCTTTTTTTTCGTTGTCAGCCATTAGTCTAACTCCTCGCCGTTGTTATGGTAGGTATAAGCCACCAGTTCATCGGTTTCCTTGCCTTCTTTGTATATAATATCAGCTTTGAATTTTTCAAAAGCTCTTTCCTTTAATTTTTCGTAAGTTTTTCTTTCCTGCATTGCTATATCAAGCTTAACTCGCTCCGATTCAAGTCGCCTCTGAGCTGCATCTACCTTCCTGATTTGGTCCTTTATCATATTTCCTACTTGATCGATAGCACTTTTCAGAAAATGTATCTCTTTAATATCCAAACTACCAGTTTGTTTTTCCTTGAGCTGGTCTGTATATCCCTTACGTCTGATGAAAAGTTGAGCCAGTTTATCCTGCTCATCCATAAGTGCAGAATTAGCTCTCGCATATTCTATTTTTTGCTGAGCTTCAAGCTTTTCCTTGATATTAAGGATATTCTGCATTTTAAAATTAAATGCCGGCATCTAATTGTACCTCTTAAGTTTCTTCCTCCGGAAACATAACGCATAATTCATTTACAATATCTTCATATTGAAACTTCTCATCTGTTCCCTGTCGTAAAAATTTATTAACTTCATCGATTTTGGAAATGGCAAAATCAATGTTTTTATTAGAGCCCCTTTTATATGCTCCGATATTAATAAGGTCCTCTGCCTCCTGATACGTAGCCATAACATTTTTTAGCTTTCCCGCAGCCTTTTTATGATTCGAATCGGCAACGGCACTCATAACTCTTGAAATGGACTGTAAAACGTCGATAGCAGGATAATGATTAAGCTGTGCTAACCTTCTATTAAGCATAATATGACCATCTAGAATAGATCTGGCTGTATCAGATATAGGTTCATTAAAATCATCGCCATCTACCAAAACTGTATACAATCCTGTAATACTTCCTGATCGAGCATTACCAGCTCGTTCTAGTAACTTTGGCATCTCTGAATATACACTAGGAGGATAACCCCTTGTAACAGGAGGTTCTCCTGATGCAAGTCCAATCTCTCTTTGGGCCATGGAAAAACGTGTAAGCGAATCCATCATAAGAAGTACATCCTTGCCCTGGTCTCTAAAATATTCAGCAATAGCCGTAGCCGTTTTTGCAGCTTTATTTCGAATAAGGGCTGGTTTATCTGAAGTCGCAACTACCACAATAGAGTGTCTCATTCCTTCTTCGCCCATATCATTTTCAACGAACTCCCGTACTTCACGTCCTCGCTCGCCAATAAGAGCAATTACATTGATATCTGCTCTTGTATTTCTGGCAAACATACCCATAAGTGTACTTTTTCCAACACCAGAACCTGCAAATATTCCTATTCTCTGACCCTTACCAACGGTTATAAGGCCATCTACTGCCTTGACTCCCAGTGAAAGTGGTTCCTTTATGATTACTCTTTCCATTGGATCGGGAGGCTCAGCCTCTACCGGATATGATGCCTTGAGATCAAGTGATTCATCTTCTCTTAAGTCCGTAGGTCTGCCAAGGCCATCCACTGTATGCCCCAGCAAATCATCTCCAACAGATATGCTTAGAGGCTTTCCTGTATTTTGAACTACGCATCCAACACCAACCCCTGTCATATTCTCAAAGGGCATAAGTAGTAGCAAATTGTCTCTGAATCCAACTACTTCAGCCATGATCTTTCTGTCACCATCGGATGTACTTATTTCGCACAAGTCATTCAAACGTGCTTCCGGACCAATAGACTCTATAGTAAGTCCAACGACTTTTGACACTTTTCCAAGGCTGTTAAAATATGTTCTATTGTATAAGACCTTATATTTTTCAGTATCTATGGCCAAATCCCACCTCGGTTTCAAAACAATATTTAAGATGCAATTGATCTAATATCACGTATCAGATTATCCAATTCAGTATCCAGCGAACAATCTATTACTCCATCATCTGTTTCGATCATACATTTGTCCTGATCCATAAGTGAATCTTGCGTAACCGAAAGACTAATGCCATCCTGTATCGATTCCTTTAGTTCATTTATTTTTTCTAACACAGCATCATAATTTTCTGTTCCGACTCTTATCAGAATATCCTTGCTTCCATCTGTATGACTAAGTGCCTCATTAATAAGATTAAGCATAATATCTGATTTGCCTGAGAACTGACACTTGAATACATTTTCGACTACTTCCACCACCACATTCAGGATATCCCTTTCCATGGTGTTTCTCTCTTCATTTATTTTTTTAAGCTCTGCATGGAGTTCTTCCTCCATTAATGTTCTCTTAACGTTAATTTCATTCTGCGCCTGAATAAGACCAGCTTGATAACCTTCATTTCGTCCATTTTCCTGTGCATTAGAAAAAGCAGCCTCAGCTTCGCTTTTCGACTCTTCCAATATCCTTTCGGCCTCACTTCTGGCATTGTTAATAATGTCATCCGCTTTTTCCTTAGCTTCTTCCTCCATCTGTTTCAGTTGTTCTTCTGAAACAAAATCGGCGGGGACATTTTCCTCTCCGCCGAAATTTTCCAATCCAGATTCATCAAAGCTGAAAACCTGATTGCCTTCTTCATCAAAAACAGGATTGCCTTCCTCATCGAGCACAGGCTGTTTTTCCATCCTCAGCTTGGCGCGAAGAGCTTTTTCCTGCTGTTGCTTAAGAGCATTCAGTTTTTTCTCCACGAGACTGTTATGGTCTATTTCTCTAGGATTATCCTGATTCTCTCTAATCTGCATATTAAAAATTATATTAGACAACCAGATCGTCACCTCCGCCTCTTGAAATTATAATTTCACCGGAATCTTCAAGCTTTCTAATGATTCCAACGATCTGCTGCTGAGCCTCTTCAACGTCTTTCATACGAACAGGTCCCATATAGTCCATATCTTCCTTAATCATGGCAGCCATACGAGTCGACATGTTCTTAAATACAACATTCTGAACTTCTTCGTTAGTACTCTTAAGTGCAACACCAAGCGTATTGTTCTCTACATCTCTCAAAACTCTCTGGATAGATCTGTCGTCCAGTAGAAGAATGTCCTCGAATACAAACATCTTCTTTCTGATGTCCTCTGCCAACTCTGGTTCATCGATTTCAAGAGATTCCATGATTCTCTTTTCTGTACGTCTGTCTACAGAATTTAAGATTGCGACAATAGAGTCTACACCACCTGCACTTGTGTAATCCTGATTAAGAAGAGAAGAAAGCTTTCTTTCCAAGACTCTCTCTACTTCTTTGATCACATCCGGAGATGTTCTATCCATGAGTGCTATTCTTTTTGCCACGTCTGCCTGCATTTCAGGGCTAAGTGCACCAAGTATCTGTGCAGACTGTGATGGTGTCAAATATGATAATATCATCGCAATGGTCTGCGGATGCTCATCCTGTATAAAGTTCAACACCTGAGCAGGTTCTGTTTTTCTTATGAATTCAAAAGGTCTAACCTGTAATGATGCAGTAAGTTTTGAAATAACGTCTTGTGCTTTATCGTTACCAAGCGCTTTTTCAAGCAACTCTTTTGCATAACCGATACCGCCTTCAGCTATATACTGCTGTGCCAGACATACTTGATAAAATTCACTTATAACGCCTTCTTTTACCTCCGGTGAAACGGATCTGGTATTTGCAATCTCGAGAGTCAGCTCTTCTATCTCTTCTTCCTTGAGATGTTTAAATATCTCAGCAGACTTCTCAGGACCGAGAGTTATAAGTAATATGGCTGCTTTCTGTACTCCATTCAGCTCTTCATTTGCCATCCGTGTTTAACCCCAGTCTTCATTTAGCCAATTCCGAAGAAGGTTTGCAACCGCCTCCGGATTCTCATCAACAAACTTCTCTATTAATAGCCTAGCCTCTGACTTCACATTAAATCCAATATCCTCAAGGTTCTCTTCAGCCCTTGTATTCTGATTTGCCAGAAGATCTTCAACTGATACTTCTTCTTCAACTTCCTCTTCCTTTTCACTTCTAAGGGATCTAAATACTACAAATCCAAGTAATGCAAATACTAGAAGAGCAATTATTATCTGAAGATAATCCGTTATTGTCCTGCCGCCCTTAGACTCCACAAACATGGGAACCTGGTAAGCTAAAATTGAAATATTGTTTGTAGATATTCCCGTTGCTTTTGCGACAGCATTTTTAATGTCTTTATTGACCTTAATCTGCTTAGTAGCACTATTCTTAGCTCTAAATTTGTCAAATGTAGTTCCCTTCAGCTGGCCATTCTTGGTCATCTGATCTTCATCATATTTAACAATTGTAGTAGCTGTAACAGCTATTGATGAAGTGGCAACATCAACCTTACCAACTTCCCCATCAGTTTTTGTAATAAGCTCATTAGGGAGATAATCATCGTTAACAGAGCTTGACTCTGAATGGGTATTCCCGTTATCCGGTGTTACGTAGGTAGTATCATCCTTATTTGATCCGGTACCCGGCTCGCCTCCTGTACCACCATCCGATGAGGAACTGTTCTCAGAATGCGAATCCAAATATCCCTGTTCCTTACCATCGGCAACGTAATATTTATAATCAGTTTTCTGCTCTTTTGAAAAGTCTACAGAAAGATTAACAGCTACATTTACATTATCATATATTGGAGAAATATCCTCATTGCCACTGGCCAAAATTGCCTTGACCTTATTAGACCATTTTTTCTCAGCCTCAGCCTTGTATTCCTGATTTGATGTTGCTGTAGAGATATCGGAATTTTCTTCCATACCTGAAAACAGAACAACACCATCATTATCCGTAACATTAATATTATCAAATGACTTCTTATTCAAGTTTGCCTTAAGCATGTTGGCTATGCCCTTAGCTATCTGTTTCTTATCATAGTCACCTTCCATGAAAGTAACCATAACTCCTGCCGAAGCTTCTTCCTTGCTGGCAATTATAGTTCCGTCATCATTAGGGACATTAACATTGACAGAAACAGCAGAAACTCCCTTCATCTTTAGAAAGTCCTGTTCAAATTCGCTTTCAAGATAAGCTCTGTATTTCTTGCTCTTGTCTGCCTCAGTAGTGGCAAGAGAACCTGAAAGAGCTGTATCAAGCGTATAGTTATCTGTACTTATATTATTTGTTCCGAGAAGTAAAGACGCTTGATTAGAATCTGCTTCGTGTATCTTAAATGTGTAATTTCCATCATTTTGACTAAAATTATATGTGATCTTATTATCTTCCAAAAGGGTCTTGATGGACTCTGCCGACTTGGCATCATCTGTAGCCTTCAGAACAACCCACTTTGGTCTAGTAACAACAACGCTTAAGATTATAAGAGCGATTATAACAACGGAAACAGAACTGATCAGTATAGCCTTTTGCCTTACGGTAAATTTCAGCCACCAATCCTTTATCCTATCCAACATCTTTTGAATTCGTTCCGGCATTCTTGTCTCCTCTTACAAACCTATTTCTCAAAACTAAATAACATTCTGCTTTGTGACTCTCACTTATTAAATCTGCATATTCATGATTTCCTGGTAACCCTGTATAAATCGATCACGTATAGCTACGGTATATTGAAGAGCTGTCAGTGCTTTCTGCTGTGCTATCAAGAGATCATGAGTGTTATCTGATTCACCCATTGCAAACTTCACTTCTTCATTTTGTGCTGTATGTTGAAGTGTATTGGTTTCATCAACCACATTCATAGCAGAACTTAAAACATCTCCAAAATTCTTAACCTCACCGGTTTCTCCGCTCGGAAGATTTTTTGCTATTGGAGAGATAGGAGTAGAACCATACTGTGACTGAACTGCTGAAACATCCATTTATTTATCTCCTATTATTACTATTTATCATGAACTGGTTCCTATCGAGATTCCGGCCTGTGCCATAGATTTCACCGCATTAAAAGCAGTTACATTGGCTTCATAAGCACGGCTTGCATCAATCAGGTTAGTCATCTCTGTCACTGTATTGACATTTGGTCTGGCAACATACCCATCAGCATCTGCATCTGGATTGCTCGGATCATACTCCATGATATAATCGGTTGATTTATCATCATAAACTGATGATACCCTAACTCCATTACCTTTAAATTTTTTTGCATATTCAAGAGTATCATTAAATGTAACCGGATTAAGTTGTTTTTCTTCAAAAATTACAGATTTTCTCGTATAAGGAGTTCCATTCGCTGTACGAGTCGTATTGACATTTGCTATATTCTGAGCGATCGTATCCATACGAAGACGCTCTGCAGACATACCAGAAGCACAAATATCGAAAGATTGAAATAAACCCATTGTTAATCCTCCTTTATCATTTCCTATTCATTATTTAAGAACTGCCTTAAGTCTAGAAAAGTCATTAGATACACTAGTGGTAATTGCCTGATACCTGAGCTGTTCTGACGCAAGCTCAACATTTTCGGTATCAATATCTACATTATTTTTATCCAGTCTATATGAAAACATAGGAGCATCCACATACTGAACTGCATTAAGGTCATCAGTATTAAGAGCAGCTACACGCTGATCCATAGACTTTGTTCCATTTCCGAATTCCATAAGTTTGTTTTTAAGCACATCTTCAAAATTGACATCCTGTCTCTTGTATTGAGGAGTATCAACATTTGAAATGTTATTTGAAAGAACTGTTTCACGGAGATAGCTGGCATCTGCAGCCCTATCCATAACATTGATATAATCAAATGCTTGTGAATTAATCATAATATAACCTCCGATAATATACCTATTCTCTATACATTATAATAAAAATCATTAAAAACACAAGGATATTTACGATATTTAGTACATATCAATCTAAACTTATACAACATTTACCCAATATATAGAAAAATGAGAAAAGCGACCCGAAAATCCCTTTTCTCATTAACATCATATCCATATATTATTTTTATTATATATTGTAATTTCAAAAAATAACAGTAAATATTTAATACATTAATCTGCTTTTTTTAAAACCTTAAGTTCATCAAATACAAGATCATTAAGGACCTTGATATATGTTCCCTTCATTCCTGAAGACCTAGACTCAATAACACCTGCAGACTCAAATTTTCTAAGAGCATTAACAATAACAGATCTTGTTATGCCAACCTTATCCGCAATCTTCGATGCGACAACAACTGATTCATCGCCTTCCATCTCATCAAGGATATGTGTGATCGCCTGAAGCTCTGAGTAAGAAAGTGTACTGATAGCAGATTTAACTACCTGTTTCTTTCTGGCCAGTTCTTCATTCTCTTCATTTACAGATCTCATCATTTCAAGTCCAACGACTGTAGTGCCATATTCACATAGAATAATATCATCTATGTCATAAGATCTTTCATTTCTGTAAAAAAATATTGTTCCAAGTCTCTCACCTGCAATATCAATAGGAGTAATTATAGCTGAATACTCAGCTGAGTCCTTATTTTCAAATCCAAGAGTAGAGAGATTGACATTCTCTTTTGTAGAAAGAATACCAAGAAGACGCTCATTAAGCATCTTGTCAATGTATTCGCCGACATCGCCTGTTACAAGTTCGTTTAATCCTGGAGTCTTAACTTCCTCTGATGATCCGAGAACTTTACCTTTTTTACTGATAACAAGAACGTTTGACTCTAGTATCTCAGTCAGGACTTCACAGATATCGTTAAAAACAACCTTTGATTTATGGTTGTTATGCAATAACTGATTGATCTTTCTTGTTTTATCTAATAATTCTACACCCATTTTTTCTCCTTAAATAAATTATAACTTACTTCATAAAACAATTTTATTTATTCTATCACATATGCCCAAAATATCAAGAATTTTAATTGCAAGTAACTGAGTATTCCATATTTTCAGTTAAATTTGCAATAAATAGCATTTTTTAGTCATTGTCTGAATTTTTGTATTCTTCAGAATATCCACAACTATTTTCGGAACATGTTATTTTTTTACCCCTGATTATCATATAGCTTCCACATTTAGGGCACTTTTTGCTAACAGGTCTCTGCCAGCTCACGAAATCACACTCTGGATAGTCCTCACAGCCATAGAACTTTCTTCCTTTTCTGGTCTTTCTGATTACTATTTCCTTGCCACACTTAGGACATAGAACACCTATTTTTTCTAAATATGGCTTTGTGTTTCTGCACTCGGGGAATCCCGGACACGCCAGGAATTTACCGTGTGGCCCGTACTTTATTACCATGTTTCTGCCACAATTATCACAGATAACATCTGTTTCCTCATCCTGAATCTTGACCTTATCCAGATTTTCTTCCGCTTTTTTCACAAGTTCATTCAGATCAGGATAAAAATTTCTGATAATGGACTTCCACTCGACCTTGCCTTCTTCAACACCATCCAACAAGCTCTCCATATTTGCTGTGAATTCCGGATTGACAATGACGGGAAATGATTCCCTCATTATATTATCGACAGCCTCACCAACCTCTGTCATAAATATATTCTTACCTTCCTTGGTAATATATCGTCTCTTTAAGATGGTGGCAATTGTAGGAGCATACGTACTTGGACGACCAATCCTCTTTTCTTCAAGAGTATGGACGAGGGATGCCTCGGTAAAATGTGCCGGAGGTTGCGTAAAATGCTGCTTTTCATCAAAGCTGTCAAGTTTAATCTTAGTCTTATCTGTCAGATTGCCAAGGCTGTTCTTCTTGGCTTCCTTTTCATCATCAGTATCTGTGTATACATATCTAAATCCTGCAAATGTCTGCTTGGATTCAGTTCCTGAGAATACATATCCGGCAGAGCTTACCTTAACCGTAACATTTTCAAAAACAGCATTGGACATCTGGCTTGCTACGAATCTCTTCCAGATGAGCTGATATAATCTGAACTGATCTCTTGACAGAGATTCTTTAATCTCTGACGGAACACGATTTACATCAGATGGTCTGATCGCCTCGTGGGCATCTTGAATATGCTGATTGACCCTTTTCTCTTCCTTTAGATCAAGGTACTCACTGCCATAATTTCCAGAAATAAACTCGGCACATGCCTCCTTAGCCTCATCAGCTATTCTGACTGAATCTGTTCTAAGATAAGTAATAAGACCTACCGTTCCATGACCCTTAATATCGACTCCCTCGTAGAGCTGCTGAGCAATCCTCATAGTCTTTTGGGTGGAGAAATTAAGTGCCTTAACAGCTTCCTGCTGAAGTGTACTTGTCGTAAAAGGCATCGGGGATTTTCTCTCCCTTTTTGACCTCTGAACAGATTCTACTTTGAATTTGTCTTTTTTAGCTGCATCTCTTATCTCATAAAGAGATTCCTTATCACTTATCTCTAGCTTTTTATCCTTGTCACCGTAAAAAGATACCGTAAACGGATTCTTTTCACCTTCTGCCGTAAGAATAGCATCAAGCGTATAGTATTCCCTTGGGATAAAAGCATCTATCTCAGCTTCTCTGTCTGCAATAAGCCTAAGAGCAACAGACTGAACACGTCCGGCAGAAAGTCCTCTTTTTACCTTTGCCCAGAGTAGTGGACTGATCTCATATCCAACCAGTCTGTCTAATACTCTTCTTGCCTGTTGAGCATCAACAAGATTCATGTCGATTTCTCTTTGAGCTTTAAAAGAGTCTTTAACTGCTTTTTTTGTAATCTCATTAAAAGTGATTCTCTTAACATCTCTGTCTGCAAGATTAAGTGCATAAAACAGATGCCATGATATAGCTTCTCCTTCGCGGTCCGGGTCAGTTGCAAGAAATATATGATCTGCTTTTTTGACTTCCTTACGAAGCGAAGCCAAAAGCTCTCCCTTACCTCTTATTGTTATATATTTGGGCTCATAATCGTTATTAACATCTATGCCCATCTGACTCTTCGGAAGATCCCTTACATGCCCAATTGATGCGACAACTTCGTAGTTTTTTCCTAGAAACTTCTTGATTGTCTTGACCTTGGTTGGGGACTCTACGATCACCAGATTTTTAACCATACATTTAACTCCTTCTATATTTATGAAACAGCATAAATCTTCCACAATATACAACAGTAACATTCTCTTTTCAAGAAAATTTTATTTTTTGTTTATAAAAATATCATAAATTTACATATTTGTTTATAAAAAAATCAGAGAATTTATTTTTGTTAATCATTTGTTTGCATTGATGGATGTTACCATATTTCATGATGATTTTAATGTTCTGAAAGGAGCTATATGTATTTTTCTGTAAAAACTTCCGTGCTTCACGGCATAGACAGTATGGTAGTCTCATGTGAATCTGATGTTTCAAATGGGATGCCTGTATTCCTTCTAGTTGGTTTTTTATCTGAAGAAGTAAAGGAATCCCGAGAACGTGTACGAACCGCACTATCAAATATAGGTATATCACTTCCTGTCAAGAGAATAACCGTCAATATCTCACCGGCTTCTATCAAGAAATCAGGAACATCCTTTGACCTTCCTATTGCAATCTCCATTATCGGTGCCATGGGCATGATACAGTCTAAGGATCTAGACCGGTCTCTTATGCTCGGTGAGATGAATCTTCAGGGCGATATACTTCCTGTAAACGGTGTTCTTCCTGCTGCTCTGTCATGTAAGGAAAACGGAATAGATATAATAATCGTTCCTGATGAAAACAAAAAAGAGGCTTCCCTCGTCCCAGGTCTAAAGGTCATACCTGTAAAAAGTTTATCTGATCTTATTGCCATTCTTAAGAATCCTCTTCCTGATGTATCAGATATTTATTATAAAAATTCTGAAACTGAATATTCCGAAATCCTCGGAAATATTCCTGATTTTAAAAATATAAAAGGTCAGAGACTATTACGACGAGCCTTGGAAATTGCTGTTTCTGGCATGCATAATATCCTTATAAGCGGTCCTCCGGGAGCCGGTAAAACTCTGGCAGCAAAGTGTGTTCCCTCTATTCTTCCGCCTATGACGGAACCTGAAAAAATATTAATTTCCAAAATATACTCAGCCGCAGGTATTTTTCGAGAAGAAGGTTCACTTCTTAGCACAAGACCTTTCAGGTCGCCTCATCATTCTGTTTCCAAGGCCGGATTGGCCGGAGGAGGACGTAATCCAATGCCTGGGGAGATTACACTTGCAACAGGAGGTGTACTTTTTTTAGATGAGCTTCCCGAATTTTCTAGAGATACTCTAGAGGTACTGAGACAGCCTCTGGAAAGTCATGACATATATATTTCAAGAGTCAGTCAGTCAGTTACTTTCCCTGCTGATTTTATGCTTATAGCATCTATGAATCCTTGTCCCTGTGGGTATTTTCCAGATTTAAACAAGTGTCACTGTAATGAACCTGATATCAGGCGATATATGAAAAAACTAAGCGGTCCGCTTTTAGACAGGATCGATATGACAACATCAGTAAAAGCACTGTCCTTTGATGAATTAAAAAATGCAGAACTGTCCGAATCCTCTTATGAAATATATAAACGTATAGAAAAGGTTATGGATATACAGAAAAAAAGATTTAATGGAACTAACATTTTATTCAACAGCAGGATACCTGCTGAGAAAATAGAAAAATATTGCGTTTTATCAGATGATGCTGCTCTCTTTGCCAAAGATCGTTTTATAAAATTAGAATTATCTGCCCGCTCATATCATAAGATTCTAAAAATCGGAAGAACTATAGCTGATTCCAATGAGCATGAATATATAGAAAATAATGACTTAAAAGAAGCTTTTTTATACAGAGATCTGACGTGGAAATGATATTGGAGAAAATAAATTCAATGAATGAACTTAAGAATAACAAAACGCCTTATTCTCTATGGCTAAACAGTATCGTGGGAGTAACTGTAAAAGAGAAAAAAGCCTTGATGGAATATTTTGACAGCGCAGTAAAAATATACAAAGCCAATACAACTGAATTAGAAAGATCTCTTATATTATCTAATGACAAAATAGAAATCATTAATAAATCCAGGAACGAAATCCCATTGGTAAAGCCTTACAACGATATGACTAAAAGAGGCATATCATATTATGACTATAAAGATAGTAACTATCCTATTGCTCTAAAAGAGATTCCTGATTATCCTCTAGGCATTTTTCATTATGGCAAACCGATTCCAAATGAAAATATATGTGTCGCAATCGTAGGTTCTAGAAGATGCACCACTTATGGTTCAAAAGCCGCAGAGGAGCTTGCATATATTCTTGGGAAATCCGGTTTTACAATTGTATCCGGAATGGCTCGCGGAATCGATTCTCATGCTCACTGCGGTGCCGTAAAAGCGGGTGCATTTACAGTAGCCGTTTTAGGATGCGGAGTAGATGTATGTTATCCTCCTGAAAGCCAAAAATTATATATGGACATTTCAAAAAATGGATGCATTATATCAGAATACCCTCTTGGTCAATCTCCTCTTCCAAAACTTTTTCCTCAGCGAAATCGAATAATAAGTGGCATGTCAAGACATATAATTGTTACAGAAGCCCGGGCAAAAAGTGGTTCTCTTATAACTGCAGATCTGGCTCTTCAGTATAATCGAAATGTATATGCTGTTCCTGGAAGAATGTATGATACTCTCAGTGAAGGGACAAATCTTCTTATTGAAAATGGAGCAAATCTGATCACATCACCTGAAAATATGCTTAAACTTATTTCTCAAAACAGCTTCCGTAATTTTGAGATTATGGATGAACTATCCCACGAATCCATTGATGAGCTTAATGATAATGAATCCATTGTTTTAAAAGAAATAGACTATTATTCCATACATCGTGACGATATTGAGAAGAATTCCGGTTTTACAGGTGATAATCTAACTGATATTCTTGATTCTCTTACAGAAAAAAATAGAATTAATGAAATATATTCAGGCTACTACGTCAGAAAATAAGATTAAATGAAGAATATAAATCTGTTATATATTAATCTCTTCTTTTTATATTATATCTGTTTTATGTAAATCCTTTCTTTGATTCATTATCTGAATTTAAATGTACAAATAAAAATACCGACCTCCAATCGTTAAATTTTAGTCTAACAATTAGGAGGTCGGTACATATTCATCTGTTTTCTCTTAACTATATAAATTTATTTTTAGATATTATGACAATCTAGGGATATCTGTAAGTCCTATCTTCTTTCTGACCTTTCGAAGTGTCTTCTCTGCTGCATAAGCTGCCTTTTGATCATTTGTAGCAATGCATTTTTCCAAATATTCCTTATCATTCAGTATTTCATTATATTTCTTCTGAAGAGGTGCCAATTCATCCGCTACGATCTCACCTACAGCAAGTTTAAAATCTCCATATCCCTTGCCATCAAATTCTTTTTCAATCTCGTCATATCCTTTACCCGTTATCGAGCCATAAATATTCATCAGATTTGATATACTTGGCTTATTTTCTTCGTCAAATCTTACTACTGTTTCAGAGTCTGTAAGTGCTCTCTTAAATTTTCTGATTATAGTATCCTTGTCATCAAGTAATAGAATGGTAGAATTGACATTTTCATCCGACTTACTCATTTTCTTGTTAGGATCCTGAAGAGACATTATCTTGGCACTTCTTTTACCATAATAGCCCTCAGGTATCTTAAATACATCGCCGTAAATCTTGTTGAATCTATCAGCAATGACACGAGCAATTTCAAGATGCTGTTTCTGGTCCTTTCCAACCGGTACCAGATCTGTCTGATATAGGAGAATATCAGCTGCCATAAGAGCAGGATATGTAAATAAACCTGCATTAATGTTATCCGCATTCTTTTGGGATTTATCCTTGAACTGTGTCATTCTGCTTAGCTCACCTGTGTAGGTATAGCAATCAAGGATCCATCCAAGATATGCATGAGCGGGAACATGAGACTGAAAATATATACAATTCTTTTCAGGATCGAGACCTCCTGCTATAAAAAGAGCATACAAAGATTTAGCATTTTTTCTAAATGTAGCAGGATCCTGTCTGACTGTAAGAGAGTGAAGATCCATTACACCAAAGTAACATTCAAATTCATCATGAAGTGATACCCAGTTCTTCAAAGCTCCCAGATAATTACCTAATGTAAGCACATTGGTTGCCTGCATTCCACTATATAGAATCGGCTTCTTATCTGTATTCTTTTCAATATCCTTTTTTGTTATTATTGAGTCGTTATTATCTGTTGTTTCCATTAGTATTATTCTCCTATTACTTTTTTAATACATTTTCACGTATATATTTATACGTATAATTTTCACCATGTTCGGACACCATTTTTAAGAGTCTGTCCAAAAGCTCACTCGTATCAGGGTGTAACAAATAATGATGTTTTCCCTTTAAAAAATATTCGTAAGCACTGCTATCTGTATACTTGTCTTTTTGATAAGTTTTACATGCGCTTATTCTATCGATCATCATTTCAACAACATATTTTTCCGGCATCTTCATACCACCCATTGCATGAACTCCATCCAATGCATAGTCTATCCAATACTCCATATGGTGCTTATTTCTTCCCTTATGATGTAGCCAGGCTGATGAGTAACCCTTATCTTCTCTTTCCTCATTGTTTGGGCTGTGGTCTCCCTGGAAATATTTAACGCCTACCCAAAACTCCACCGGCGAATATTTTGACAGATCATGAGTCATGCCTTGCCAGTATAGCCCAACCTTAAAGCATCCCCTTCTCACAAGATTCTTGTGATGACTGATTGTTCTTACGTGTCCATAGAATTTTTGAAATCTATTCATCAGTAACCGGACTCTCCTTTCCTATCAGAATTGTAAGACTTCCGCCCGGCACCAGGATCAATGTCTGATCTTTTAACAACTTCTCTTCCTTGTTCCAAACTCCATCGGATGTATTTGTCACAAAATACCATGAGCGCTTGCTTAACAATCTCGGAATCGAAAAATCTACCTCTCCAAGGAAAAAATTAAACAGAAGCATTACATCCTGCTCTTTATCATCAACATAAGCACCTGCATACAGTATTCCTATTGCTTTTCTGTCCTCTGACAGCCATGCTGTCCAAGGTTCCTTGCCATGATATGAGAGGTCCGGAAGTCCTACATGATTGTAATCTCTCATTTCTTTTGGCCTTATCGTAGACAGAACCGGATGCAAATTCCTAAATGCGATCAGTTCCTTAACATAATTTTTAACGTCTCTGTCTCTTTTTTTCTTAGAGAAATTAGCCCATCCCTTGACGTTGTCCTGACAATATACATTGTTATTGCCATCCTGACTATTCATTATCTCATCGCCGGAATGGATCATAGGTATTCCCTGAGATAAAATGACAGCTCCAAGAGCAGTCCTTATATGTCGCATTCTGATGTTCCAGACTGATCTGCTACCTGTGTCTCCTTCGACTCCATAATTGTCAGTAAAATTGAAATTATTACCGTCTACATTATTCTCACCATTATCTTCATTGTGTTTTTCAATATATGAAAACGAATCTCTTAGTGTAAATTCCAATTCAGATGCTGCGTAATTAACAAATCCATATTTTTCATTCTGCCTCTTCATCATATTTGCAAATTCAATGACACTGCCGTCCTTATGATTTTGAAGTTTCCTAAGTGTATATAAAAATCTATCATCACAGCAAAACAAATGACGATATCTTGCATTTTCCTGTTGTAAAATATCTTCTGGAAAATGATCATAAAAGATTTTAATACAGCTAAGATATGGATCATTGGCAATTCTGCTGACAGGCATATCCATACCGATCAGTCTGAATCCATCAACATGATAATTGGATGACCAGTATTTCAAGCTATCCAAAATCTCATCCTCCGGAACATCCTGTGAAAAAGACATTTCCATAATGATTTCCATACCATATCTATGAATAGCACGAATCATCTCTCTCATATGTACGTCAGGATTTTCACCACCAAAATATGATGCCTTCGGTGAAAAGAACTGTGCATCAGAATAGCCCCAATAATTAACCTTATCTATTGGTACATTTGCGATTTCTCTGGTACCATTCTTTTTAATATTCAAATGCTCCCTATATATGATTTCTTCAAAATCATATATTGGTTGAAATTCCAGCGCATTGATGCCGAGATCTCTTAGATATGAAAGTCTGGATATAACACCAAGATAATTGCCTCTCTTTTTTTCAGGCAACCCGCAATCCATTGTAAATCCCCGCATATGGAGACTGTATATAATCATTTTATTATCGGGAATATGTGGTCTGTTTTCATCTCGCCATTGTTCATTTTGAGTTGAAAAACCACCAAGTATCCTAAAATTATTTTTCTTTCTGGTTAAATCGTTCCATTTCTCACGCCCTATTACCACCGGCGCATAAGGATCCATCCTCGACTGACCATCCTCTTCGATTAAATAACCAGTATTCTTATATGAAATTCCAATAACCGTAATAGAACATATACGACCATATATATAATCGCTTTCTGCATCAATCCTTACGGGTTTGATATTTTCATTTTCAAAAAATAATAATGCAGGAAATTTCCCATTTTTTAACTCAAATGTAAACGTAGCGGCCTTGCCACGAACCGAAACTCCAAGTTTTTTAAAGTCACCTTTTTTGGCAGCCAGTTTCATGTATCACCCTCGTTTTCGAATCAATTTTTCACGTGGATATTATTCTACAACAAATTACTTATTCTTACAATGAAAGACCCATTTCTCTTATAAATCTCGATGGATATAGTTTTTTATTGTCTCCTGATTTCAAAGTACCCATAATAAGCTTTGATCTGGCTCTTGTAATAGCAACATAAACCATTCTTCGTTCTTCCTCAATTGTATCAGTATCCGTTTTTCGAAGAAGTGGCGTAATCCCTTCATTCAAGTCCGGAATATACACATTGTCAAATTCAAGTCCTTTTGAAGCATGAAATGTAAATAGACCAACATCTGCCTTATCAAATGGCGTGTTTTTATAAGAATCACTATCATTTTTCAGAAAATCACAAAAAGAATTAATAGTACGAAATGTCTTTGCTTCTTCCATTATATATCTAAGTCTTTCAAAAAATTCCTCTGGTAGATCCTGTCGTAGTTTACGATTTGTATCCATTCCCGTATTTTTAACATAATAGTTAAGTGCTGCATATGGACTTAATCTGCTACACACCTCTAGCATACCTTTTAAATCAGATATGTATCTTTTCGTGTCAAGGTCATACGAAGCATTTTTTATTATATTATCCCATGTCATTTTATGTTCTGATATTAGAAATCTAGGCACCATAATCCCTGAGAAATTAAACAATTTAAGTATTGTATCTCTTCTGATGTCTCCACTTAAGCTATTAAAAAGGCACGTCACAAACGTTTCCGGCAAATTTTTATTTTCTTTTTTTATATCACCCTTACGATAGATCTTAAGATTTCCTCTGTACAATATTTTTTGTATCATATCGCCTTGATAATTATTTCTATATAAAATAACCGAAGCTGGTCCCAATGAACTTTTATCTGATTGACGTATAATCACATCCGAAACTATCATTTTTTCAAAATCATGTATTTCATCCATCGGGTCATTATATTCATTAATAAAAAATTCTGTTTCATTAATAAGCTGAGGACATATCTTTTTTTGAAAACGATTTTTATTATTCCTGATAAGTCTCTCTGCTGTTCCAATTATTTTATTGGGACTTCTATAATTATTTTCAAGCTTAAGTAATGTACATCCCGGATACAACTTGGGAAAATCAAGCATAAGAGACGGATCAGAACCTCTAAATCCATATATTGCCTGGTCCTCATCTCCTACTGCAAAAATATTATTATTCGGATATACCAAAAGCGACAGAATTCTAAACTGTAGTCTGTTCATATCCTGAACTTCATCTACTAAAACGTAATCAAATTTGTTTCTCCACTTTTTTAGTACTTTAGGCTTATCAACGAACAGTTGTAAGGTCAGAAAGAGCATATCGTCAAAGTCTATTCTATGATCCTTTTTTTTCAAGGCTTCATATTCATCAAAAATAGGCTTGTTTTCCGACTCTTTTTCATCTTTTTTCATACAATTAACTTTATAGCTTAGTTCCTTTTCCAAGATGCCATAGAAATCAGATTTTCCCTCGTCTTTTACGCCTCTAATTGCAGCAGCTTTTTTCAGATAATGTTCTTTTTCTTTTCCAAATAAAATATCGGCACTTTTATATCCGCCTTCCTCCATTAAAATACGGAGAAAAACAGAGTGAAAAGTACCGAAATTCACAGAACAAGAACAATCGGCAGAGATTTGTAAAAATCTCTGCTTCATATTTTCTGCCGCATCTTTTGTAAATGTAATTACCAAGATGCGATCTTGTTTTACGTTATGTAGGCTAGTAAGTGCCTTGATTCTCTCTGTTATAACCGCAGTCTTACCAGAGCCTGGGCCTGCCACTACCAGACATGGTCCATCCATGTGCTCTACTGCATTTTTTTGATATTCATCTAGCATAATCATTTTCTTTTTGGGTCAGAATCAGACATGCTTTAAAAATCATCTTTATATCTAACAGAAATCTTATTATAGCTTATGATTGCTTTCAGTGTTCTCTTTAGAGTTCTTTTTCAAGTTTTTCGATTGCTTTTTGAACTCGCTTTATTGACTCATCCTTGCCCAGGATCTCCATAAGCTGCGTTGCTCCACCTGGAGTGCTTTCTTTTCCTGATACGGCCGTTCTAAGAGGCCACATTACATAACCATTTTTATATTCATGTTCAGTAGCAAAAGCTTTAAGCATATTAAAAAGTGCATCATTCGAGTAATCATCCTGTGCTTCAAGATCAGGAAGCACTTCCTTTAAAACTATAAGAGAATTCTCAGCTGTTGTCTTCATCTTCTTATGCGTATACATAGCTATATCGTATTCCGGAACCTCTTTTAAGAAATCGATATGTTCTTCAATTTCCGGGAAAGTCTCGATTCTGGTCTGAACCAATTTAGCTACCTTTTTCTTGTTCATTCCATCCGGGATCACTTCAGAAATATATTTTTCTGCTTTCTCAAAGAAAGCATCAGGTGCCATTTTCTTAATATACTCACCATTCATCCACTTAAGCTTACCATAGTCAAAAACAGCCGGTGACTTACCAATGCGGTGATAATCAAACGCTTTTACAAGTTCATCAAGAGTAAATATCTCCTGATTTCCCTCAGGACTCCATCCTAAAAGTGCAACAAAGTTAACAATAGCATCTGTCAGGAATCCCTGATCTACTAGATCCTCAAATGATGAATGTCCACTTCTCTTTGAAAGTTTATGATGTTCCTCATTCGTAATAAGAGGGCAATGAATATACTTAGGTACTTCCCATCCGAAAGCATCATATAATCTGTTATATTTGGGTGAGGATGAAAGATACTCATTACCTCTTACAACATGGGTGATTCCCATAAGATGATCATCTACAACATTTGCAAAATTATATGTGGGATATCCGTCTGATTTGATCAGTATCATATCATCAAGTTCTGAATTATCTACTGTAATATCACCATATATCTCATCATGAAAAGATGTTGTTCCCGTTCTTGGGTTATTCTGTCTGATTACATAAGGCATTCCACTAGATAGATTCTTCTCTACTTCTTCCTTGCTTAAGCTAAGACAATGCTTATCATAAACAGAAATCGTCTTGGTCTCACCATCTACTGTAATGGTCTGCCTTAAGCTATCAAGTCTCTCCTCATCGCAAAAACAATAATATGCCTCACCATCATCGATCAGTTTCTTGGCATACTCGAGATATAGTCCGTTTGCCTGTCTCTCAGACTGAACATAAGGTCCAACGCCTTTATCCTTATCAGGTCCTTCATCATGAATAAGTCCGGTTTCCTGAAGTGTTCTGTAAATGATATCTACAGCTCCTTCGACATAACGTTCCTGATCTGTATCTTCGATCCTCAAAATATAATCGCCATCCTCATGCTTAGCTATGAGATATGCGTAAAGTGCTGTTCTTAAATTGCCGACGTGCATCCTTCCGGTAGGGCTGGGTGCAAATCTAGTTCTAACCTTTGCCATTTTTAATTTCTCCTTTGTCTCCCGGGTTCAGCTCCCGGATTTCTTTTTTTATATTGATTCAGACCGCAGAGCCTGTCAACTGACTGTATTATTTCTATAATCTCAGGGACATAAAAATTATGTTCCTTCATTATCCTGTCTATTTCATCTCTTTCGAGCTTAACAGCATTCATATTTGAATCGATCTGATCCTTTATTTTTTGTCTTCTTTGGATCAATCGCTGCTTGACCTCAACCATTTCTTCTTGTCGAACAAGAGCAACCGCTTGAAATCTCCATACTTTAGGATCATATAGATTCTTTTTATTTAAGAATCCCATAACTCGATCGTTGCATACTTCAATATCTATATTATTTCTATTATATAGTTCCCTGTCCCTTTTCTCATTTTGATAATTATTCCAAAGATATTCAAGTTCTTTTGACGAATCAATGTCATAATTTGAATAAACGTAATTGACAGCACTTGTTATATTAACATACTTCATTTTGATTGCATTCAACATTGGGATGATTCTATTTAGATATCTAAGGGAACTTCTGTTTTTTCTTTTTATATATGAATCTCTCATAAAAATAATTGCAAAAACAGTAGCTGCAAATAATAGAACGATTACCTGAAGCCATTGCAGATCAGTTCCTGTATAATACTGATATATAAATAATGTTCCGGAAATAAGAAGACAAGAAATTAAAAAAACAATCGAAACAATGCTCTGAAATCTAATTACCTTTTTTAATGAATCCCTATCTATTTCTATAGCACTCTTTTCACCTTCGAGATGTCTCATATCCTTGTTCAATGAATCCTGATAAATTTCATTTTGGGTCAGCCTATCTATTGTAGCAGGAATGCTATCCTCATTTTCCTCCATAAGCGTATAATTCTTTTCGGAAATTCTTGCTTCTCTATTTTCAAATCCTACTCTCGCCTTTGTAAGCTCTACCAATGTAGATGCCAATCCGGTAAGTTCGTCTTTTTCTTCTTGGGTAAGGTTTTCCAAAATCTCAATATCCTTGAGATAATTGTTTACTACCCTGTACTCTTTCTTTTCTGATTCGATTTCTTTAGTCGTGGAAACAATCTGTTCGCTTGAATCTAGGATATATCTCTCAAGCTTTTTAGGATCATTCCAACTATCCAATTTGTCTATTTCCTCAAAGGTCTTATCAAAAGCTAAGTCCAGATTATTCTTTTTCTTCTTTTTAAATCCAAACATCATCTACGCCCTCTGATTACATTCCACTATTTTTTTCATATTCTGACTTCCATATACCTGCAACAGCCATGATCGAAGATGGTCTTTCCTCACATGCTTTTTCAATTTTTTCACCAAAAGATACAACATCATTCTGCGTCAGTGAGACATTGTAAGCCTTTTTAACATCGTCCACAATATCAGGTTTCACCAGAAATCTCTCAGTTTCCTCATCAAAAGCTGATTCATCTTCAGATACAAGACATGTAAGCAAAAGTGACCTTAGGGCAATATCTTTTCTTGTTTTTTCATATGATGTTCTAAAGCATACCAATGCCTCTTCAAAGAAAAACATCCTTGCATACGATACACCAAGATTGTAAAAAAGTTCTCCCTCTGTCACATTAGATATCTTTAATTTTTTTCGATCCTCTAAAATAGAAGTATATTCAATAATTGCGTCAGAATATCTACCTATTTTAAACATTCTGTCCCCACGGATCTTTCTGATCTCAGCCTCACTCTTGTTTTCCATAAGGGCAAGCTTATCCATGCTTATTTTTAACTCATGGTCAGTAAGATACCCGCTTTCACGAAGTACCCTTCCCAAAAAAATGTGAAAAGCTGTACCCTCAGCCAACAGATCATCAAGCTCTCTCTTTAGAGATGGAAGTTTCAGTTCCTTTCCAACCCATTCGGTAAAATCTGTTGAAATTAAATCTTCATTCAACAATTCCGTATGGTAAAACGCAATGAAACTAAGCTCCTCAAGAGAATATATATTAATTCCCACTGAATCAATATAATAAGGAGTTCCAGCAAGAGGCACCTTGCATAAGATTAATTCTCCCATTATTCCTCCTTTGGTAATTTAATGACATGAGTCCAGCTCTTGTCTGAGCTAGGAGCTATTTCTCCAAATCCCATGTCCTTGATAACAATACTTACTTCACGATCAGAATTTGCAGATGCATTGATCCTTAACCTGGTGGTTCTATCATCTCTTTCAGGCAATCCCTCCAAGTAAAGCTTTTCAACATTTGCCTTACGACTGTCAGGCTTTTGTATCCAAAATTCCACCTCATGGCTTCCCATCAGAATGACCTCACAGTCTCCTTGACTCTGAAACCAGTTTTCACCAGCATTCATAAGAGAAATAAACTGCATTTTGCTTCCATCATCAATTTTTAAGGATACATTTAATTTTAACTCATTGTCCCCAATATATATGTAATTCCAGTTGGATCCATCTGACTTAGCATTTCCAGCAAAGCAAGCTCCTTTGGAATATAGATTCTTGCCTATAAATACCCTTCTATTCTGTAACAGGTATTCCATAGACTTTTGCATCCATCCACCGTCAAAGCCATCTCCTACCAAATATACGCTTGACACCTGTCTGTTTTCTAACAGTCCTTTTAAGACATCCAAAAAAGCAATATCTCTTCTTCTATCTACTAATTTCTCCGATCCTTCCGACAAGTGAACTGTTATTGGCTTGGTTCCTTTATCCAGACTCAAAAAACTATAATGAATATCCTGTCTGTCCGCATCTACCAATAATACATCATAGAGATATGTGCTAGGCTGCTGATTAAGTGCGTAATAATAAAAACATTCCATATGATCTAGCAATATCAATCTATCTTGTGGTATCTTAAGTTTCCCAGTAATTACAGAGCAAAGTTCTGCAACCTCCAAAGACAGACTTGGAACAGTTATTACAAGCTTCTGCACAGCAGCCTTTGTGTATGGCTGCCCTGACATTTCAAAAATATTTTTAATAAAAAGAGCCAGAAGATCCCGAGCCGAGTATACAACTCCATCTAAGGTATAATCATTATTTGCAATCGCATTCTCAAGAATATTCTCTGCTTCTCTTGCCTTGCCTTCAGATGCATACGTTTTCGCATTTTTACCATAAAACCACTGATCTAATCCATTTCTCTTGGATATTGCAGTAGGAATCTGGTATTCCTCGCTGCCCATTACAGTACTGACACTTCCTGGTTCTCGCATTGAAGAACGGTAGAAGCTCACTATTGTATTTTTATTTCCAAGATCAATACCATAAAAAATACCATCCACTTTTATCGCCGTTCCATTCTATCTACAATATCCCAAAAAGTTCCTTGGTCATAATATCCAACTTACCATATTCCTTAACTGTATTTTCAAGGTCATTCCATTCACTTAGCATTCCGTCATAGCACATATGGTTTAGCCTGTCATATCTGCTCTCTTTTTTCTTTTCGAAATAATTAGGACCAGATACATTACCGGATGCCAATATTTCACCATTCTTTTTATCTATCCTAATATCATAATCGATCAAATCACCTGTAAAAAGTATAAGTGATTTTGTATATAGTCCCGGATAAACTTCCGGAAGGAATTCGGTTACATCATCAGCATTTTTTCTCTTTAATGTAATATAAAGACGCTTTCCTGATTCATAATTATATTCAATATAGGTCTTATCATAGAGATGGTATTTCGTTTTTAGACCGCTTGGTGCATCCTTTAGAAAACCGAATCTCATATTTCTATTCATATAATATCTAATAGATCTATCTAAGAGCAGCTTTTCTTCATCATTTAATTCCTGTTTGCCGCACAAATATCTCATAAGAGCGATTCTCATGCTCTCATTGACATCATCGTCGTAGGCATATGATCTAAGCAGTTCGCTATTAAATATCTGAGGAAGTGATGTTCCATTTAATAAATATTCCCTTGACCAAAATGTAAGAACTGCCTCTCTTACCATTCTGTTAGGTTTTCTCGTCAGGAAGATCTTAAATGCCATTTCCGGGAAATGAGTATCATCTCCAGAATACAGAAGCTGTATTAATATTCTTCCGGCCAGATCTACATTAATAACAGATTCTTTTTCGGAATTTTCCAAAAGCTTTTCCATTATCTCAATAGATCCGGTAAAATACTTACCCAGATATGCGATGGTCTGCTGAGAAGAAAAATTTTCCATCATAAGCTTAGCGCATGATGTAAGTAGAAAATCATTTGAATTAAATCCAAATTTAACAATCATATAGTTAAATAGATTGAGCAGAAGACCCTTCCCGATATTCTGTCCATTATTGTGGATAAGATAATCATAAGCTTCTTCAAAATGCTCTGTTCTAACACCATAGCTCACCACAATTGGAACAATATCTGATGGGATCATAAACTCTTCTCTTTTATTCCAAAAAAATGAAGCAAGAGTATCTTCTCTCCCATTTCTTTTTAAAAGTTCATATATTCCTGAATACAATCCTTTTAGAAATGCTGGATCTAAATCATTATTACTTAATATTGACTCAATAAATGGGATTTCATCCTCTGAGTAAATATAATTCTTTTCTTTTCTCGTAAGTTCATGTAAAAGTGAAGGGACCGAATGCTTGAATTTTTCAGAAACTTCATATTCATCATCACTAAAATGAAGAATCGGATCCATTGCATAACATGATTCGTCAGCCGTAATCGTTCCGTCTGCATCCACTAGGAAGATTTTATAATCCTTATCCACCACTGGTACATAAGCAATCCCTTTAATTATAGATGACACAACCGGTTTTCTATAACAATTCTGATATAAGACCACCTGTCTAGCTTCCGGTCTAAGAACTGCTACCCGTTGTATATACATAAACGGGCCAATCAATTCTGCGAAATCGTGATAATTATGGTTTTTAGATATAACTTCCTGATATATTACTGTCAGATTCTCATTAATTCTCTCTCTTTGAAGCTGACTTAATGCAAACTCTTCCATACTCGGAACATACTCATTATATAACCTGGGTTTTTTCCACTTCATAGAGATCATATTAACAAACAAATATGCTTTTCTATCTTCCTGGAGGTTGTTTGGATATCTAAAATATATCAACACCTGTTCAGGAATATCTGTAACACTGTCTAGTGGTAGCGAATTAAGATAAGCTTCATATAATCCATTTACATTAAGCTCTTTATCGATTCCAGCTCTATACCAGATTGAAGCTTCTTCATCAAAGTGCTCATATCTGATCAAATATTCAATAATAGCAAGCAAGAGCTCATTTGAAGGGACAGCGTTATAGCCTGCCTCTGAAATAGTCAGCACACCTGTTTTAAATTCTTCCTCAGATCTAAGAAGTTCAGGGATCTGACCTGTAACATCCTTGGTCATGATCTCTCGTTTTCTTGCGAAATTAAGTACAGCCATTGTAAAACTGTCCATTTTCTGGATAAGGTAAGGATTGCTTCTGAAAATAGAGTACGCCTCAGCAAGGAGAATCGGGCAATTATATCCGGATACGATCCACTGTCTGATATCCTTAAGCTTTCTTGCCGGATCATTAACATATTCATTTCTAAGGTATAGGAGAAAAACAAATATCCTATAATCCTCTGGATTCATTCTAAATATCTTTTCGATTTCGTCTGTCAGTTTTCCCTGATACTGTTCATCAGAATCGATAATAATGCATAGATATAAAAGATATGCCCATTCAAAAGAATTGTGATTGATGATATCTTCCTTCAGGTCTCTTATCAACCATAGGGCTTTCTGCCTTTCCTTAGACAATATCCTCGAATGACACAAAAGCAATCTGTGAAAAATAGGAAGTCTATATGCCAGATATTCTTCTTCATCAGATTTTTCAGTTTTAAATTCCCCAAATTTAAAATCTAACTTTTCAAAATCAGCCCTGTCATGAATCTTACCCTCATTGTCAAAATATACAGCTGGGTCAAAAGTTTTCTTTTTTGATTCTTCAGCCTTATATAATATTATTAAATTGTCATATAATTTCTTAGAGAAAACATGAAGTTCTAGTTTACCTACTCTGAAGTCAATTAATTCATCATATACTTCTGTTTTAAGATTTGATATTCGAAGGTTAAGCTTTCTTTCCGCATCACTATCATCTGGTAACGTAGCCTTGACTTCTAGCTTTTTTGTAGAACTTCCATCATAGAAACTGATACATCCATAATTCTTTCCAGCATGCATCTTATCTTTTCTTATGAAAAAATCATATCCAAATTCACGTCCGAGAAAATCTCCTTCATTTACCGTAGCCTTAGTGATTTCAATAAAAGGAGCATCGCACTTTATTGTAATAAGGAGTCTTCCCCATGTAGTTCTCTTAATATTAACTGAAGCCTTCTGATCTGCTTCAATTTCTTCAAATGAGATTTCATTTTTATCTAATTCAAAGTCGAGCTTTTCCTTAATACCAGCCTCTTCGAGGAAATTCTCAAGATTTGCGGCAGAATGGACAGCTTCATAGTATCCTTTATACAATAGTCTGAGATCCGGCTCTTGCTTAATCATAAATCCGGCAAATCCCTTGCTGTAGAAAACACTCATTCCCTCTGTAAAGTCAACTTCACAGAGTCTTGAAAAATCTTCAAGTGTCTTGATACTTCCTGCTGATGAATTAACTGGAAGCCCCTCAAAGCAGAAATTAAATGGGACTTTTTTTCTTCCCATATTATATGTTATGTCAAAGAAACCATTCAATGTATCACCATTCTGGAATCCTTCAGATATAGTATGAAAAGGAACGGTTATGTCAGTTCCTTCAAATTCTGGTTTGTCACATATCACATAAGGATTGGAAGAATATACAATTCCCTTAATGACAACCTTATTAAGAGACATGATTCTAAAGGCACCGTCTATATTCTGCCCTTCATATCCGGTTACACTTATAGAGGACGGTGCAATATCACATTTGGGTATTTCATCGTCAAATCTGTCCTCAGATATTCGCCAGATTCTCCTTCTCAAACCATTGCTCCTTCAAAATTTAAGTCATTAAGTAAAGTATCATTTTTTCAAGTCTAAAAAATACTGAGACATGAACTAATCTTAATATTGCATGTAACAGTTGAATTATTACTAATTAATAGCTAAAATACATAATCGTATTATATCCCACAATATCTAGTATATTTTACCATACTTAAAGCTATTTTTTAATATATTTTGGAGGAAATATGTCATTAAACGAAAAACATTTTCACGGAAGTGATATGGAAGAAATCTCACGAGTCTATAATATACCGGAAAACTCCATAATAAATTTTGCATCAAATGTTAATCCATACGGATGTTCTGATAAATTAAAAGAACATTTAATTAGTTGTATTGATGTTATTGAACGATATCCTGATCGGGACTATTCAGCGCTTAGATACAGCATTGCGGAATATTGTAATGCTTCTCCCGAAAATATAATCGTTGGTAACGGATGTTCCGAACTGATCGAATCTTTTATTAAGGTTATTTCTCCAGATTCTGCAACTATTATTTCTCCAACATATTCTGAATACGCTCATGCAGTTGAAATTTCCGGGGGAAAATCAGTTTTTTTTGAGCTAAACAGTGAACATGATTTTGAATTAGATTTAAATGAATTAAAAAAATCATTTTCTAATGATACAAATCTTCTGATAATCTGCAATCCTAACAATCCTACCTCAAAGCTCATCTCTCTATCGGGCATAGAAGATATTGTTAAATATTGTTTTAATAAAAATATTCAAGTCATAATTGATGAGACATATATAGAATTTGTTGCTGACCACACAAAAATGTCTGCTGCTTCACTTACAGATAGATATAATAACCTGTCTGTACTAAGAGGTACTAGCAAATTTTTTTGTTGTCCCGGTCTTAGACTTGGATATGCCATAACCGGAAATGATAATTTAAAAACCAGTCTAAAAAATACTATGAGTCCTTGGGCTGTTAGTTCTATAGCAGAAGCTGCCGGCCAGTTTATTTTTTCTGACAACGATTATATATCAGAAATATCAGATAAAATGAATCTTGAACGAACAAGAATGTTTAATGCCTTCAAAGATTCTAATATTTTTAAAGCATATAAGCCAGAAGCTAATTTTATGCTTTTAAAAATACTTGATAACGACCTATATAGTACTGAAATATTTGAAAATGCCATTAAATCTGGGCTAATGATTCGTGATTGTAGCGATTTTATAGGATTAAGCAATCGATTTATCAGATTTTGTTTTTTGCTTCCTGGTGAGAATGACAGGTTAGTAAAATTATTAAAATCATATAGATAATTTAAAATTAATTAGTATACATCAAGAAGTTTTGATAATATCAAGAAACTGCACACAAGGAGTGTGCAGTTTCTTTTGATTTACATAATATTACTCATTTACATTATCTATTTAGAAATTCGTCGATTCCCTTTGCAGCTGCTTTTCCAGCTCCCATTGCAAGAATAACTGTTGCAGCACCGGTAACAGCATCACCACCAGCATATACAGCTCGCTTTGATGTCTCACCATTTTCTTCTTTGGCGATTATACAGCCTCTTCTATTCACCTCAAGTCCATCAGTTGTTGATGAAATAAGCGGGTTCGGTGATGTTCCAAGGGACATGATCACTGTATCACAATCAATCTCATATTCACTGTCAGGTATTTCAACCGGTCTTCTACGTCCTGACTCATCAGGCTCACCAAGTTCCATTTTTATAACCTTAATACTCTTGACCCAGCCCTTTTCGTCAGCAAATATTTCAATAGGATTTTGAAGAAGATCAAATATTATTCCCTCTTGCTCTGCATGATGAACTTCTTCCTTACGAGCCGGTAGTTCTTCCATGCTTCTTCTATAAACCACATGGACTTCTCCTCCGAGACGAAGCGCTGTTCTGGCAGCATCCATAGCCACGTTGCCGCCGCCTACAACAACGACTTTTTTACCTTTCCAAATAGGTGTATCGTAATCCATAAATGCCTTCATCAGATTATTTCTCGTCAAAAACTCATTGGCTGAAAATACTCCATTGGACTGTTCACCAGGTATTCCCATGAATTTCGGTAATCCTGCTCCTGATCCGATAAATATTGCATCAAACCCCATATCATTCAGGAGTTCATCCACATTTATTGTTTTTCCAACTACCACATCAATTTCAATCTTGACTCCAAGAGCCATTACGTTTTCTACTTCTTTTTTGACGACATCATCTTTGGGTAATCTGAATTCAGGAATACCATATACCAGCACTCCTCCGGCCTCATGAAGAGCTTCAAAAATAGTAACTTCATAACCTTTTTTGGCCAGATCCCCTGCACAGGTTAGACCCGAAGGGCCAGCACCGATAACTGCAACTTTCTTTCCGTTTTTTTCAGAAGGAGCTATCGGCTTGATATCATGATTTCTTGCCCAATCTGCCACAAATCTCTCCAGCTTACCAATCGAAACAGGTTCGCCCTTGATTCCTCTTATGCATACTCCTTCGCACTGAGTCTCCTGAGGGCATACTCTTCCGCAGACTGCAGGCAGTGTAGATGATTCAGATATTATCTGATATGCCTTTTCAAAATTTCTATTTTTTACTTCCTGTATAAATGCCGGAATATTGATAGAAACAGGACATCCTCCTACACATCTTGGATTTTTACAATCAAGACATCTCTCAGCCTCTAAAACTGCCTCTTCCTCTGTGTATCCAAGACAGACTTCTTCAAAATTCTTTGCTCTTTTAGCTGGATCCTGCTCAGCAACCGGAACTCTTTTTAATACGTCCATTATTTGTCACCTCCGCAACTTCCACAGCCACCATGATGTGTATCACCCTCTTGAACAGCTAGTGTCTTTCTGCCTTCTTCAGTCTTGTACTGAGACTGTCTCTTCATTGCAAGGTCAAAATCTACCAAATGTCCATCAAACTCCGGCCCATCTACACATGCAAATCGAACCTCACCACCTACTATGAGTCTGCAGGCACCACACATTCCGGTTCCATCTACCATTATTGGATTCATGGACACAACTGTATGAATCTCTAATTTCTTTGTAAGCAGACATACAAATTTCATCATTATCATAGGTCCGATTGCAACACACCAGTCGAATTTTTGACCTGCATCCACAAGAGCCTGTAACTGATCAGTTCCCATTCCATGAAAACCAAACGAGCCATCATCCGTTGTAATATGAAGGTCTTCGGTTACTTTTTCCATCTTATCTGTGTAGAAAAGAAGCTCTTTGTTTCGAGATCCCATAATAACTGTGGATTCTATACTATGCTCATGCAACCACTTGACCTGGGGATATATAGGTGCAGTTCCAACGCCTCCGGCTATAAAAACAATTTTTTTCTTCTTTATCTCATCAAGATTTTTTTCTCTGCAAAGTTCTGAAGGCTGACCCAGTGGACCAACAAAATCTCTAAACGAGTCTCCTTCACCAAGCTCTGTCATTCGAAGAGTTGATGCTCCAACCGTCTGAAATACTATTGTTACAGTTCCGTTTTGCCTATCATAATCACAGATAGTAAGAGGAATTCGTTCACCCTCTTCATCCATTTTCACAATAATAAACTGTCCCGGAAGACAGGATTTTGCAATCAAAGGGGCTTCAACAACATATTCGTAGATCTTTTCCGCTAAAAGCTTCTTTTTTAAAATCTTGTACATAGTTTTTCCTTCCATAACTTAATCATAACAGTTTCATCGTATCATCAACCGAGATATGTTTTGTACGGTTTTATATTGGTATATTTCTAAATAGCTAATTAAAATAAACCAGCTCATCCTCAGGTTTATCTGCTTCTTCTATGGAAACAGGATATAAAACAGGGCCTTTGCCCTTATATTCTCTTGAAAATTCGTTTTTAACCTTAGCCCTCAAATGTATCCAACTCTTATGACCGATTTTATCCGAATCCTTATACTTACATTTCAACCCTAGAAAAGTAATATCCTCCACACAGCATGTCATAGCAAAACGTCCAGGGACAATTGTTCCCGACTTAAGCTTACCATCTCCGTCCTTTGGATTATATACAAGTGCAAGGAAAGACACAATCTTGCCGTCATATTTCTTGGGATTATCCATTACATCCGTAAACCAAATTGCATAATCTGAATCACTGATCTCGATTTCATCCTTGGAAATATCAAAGGGAAGTTCATCAGGTCTGTCATCAATTGTTCCGTCTTCTCTCTCATAAGCGATCTGAGCAGGTCTATTAAATGCCTTGATTCCTGTTCTAAACTTAGCTCTAGGAGTATCATCGGTACATCTGTTAAAGATAACGACCTCTGCTTTTTTCAGCTGATTGACCATCATCTGTCTCATGTTAAGAAGATACATGTCAAAAGTAGTCGCATCCACAGTAGCAAGAGATTGAACAATCATCCAATCCTTAGGAAGAAAACCTTCCTCATAAACCTTCTCAGGATCCCATGTTCCATTATATTCAATAAAAACAGAATCAGGCAGATATTCCTTATCCAGTTTTTCTAGACTATCCAGATTAAAAGTATCTTCGCCAAGGTTTACGACCTTAGCATGTATCTTGTCCATCTCAGCTAAATCATATTCTTCATCTCCATCTTCAAGAGAAATAATTAGAATACTATCTAGATCCTCTGCGAATCCATTTTGGATCAATGTCTGTTGAATAAGAGATGTTTTACCACTGTCCATGAATCCTGTAAAAAAATATACGGGGACTTCTGCCATTTGCTATTCCTCCAAATTACTGTCTTTCATCGATTATCTGTAAAAATAAATCTAGTAGCTAATACTTTATAGTCCAAAAAGTTCAAAAAGTTCATGTTCCTTAAGATCAGTTCCAATTACTACAATTCTTCCTGTTACATCCGGTGATCCTTCTCTTATCTCATATTCTCCTGCTACGAAGTCAAAATAAGCCCACTTTCCATCGGTTGTAGGGAGCATTCCCTTAGATCTAAGGATATTTCCATATTCATCAGTCTCAGAAAGAGTTTTAAGCGCTGATTCAATCCTTGCTTTTTCAAAAATATGAGCTGTCTCTTTTCCGATACTGTCAAAAATATCATCAGCATGATGATGACCGTGATGATGATGTTCATGTTCTTCTTCATCATGGCGATGATTCTCATGTTCTTCTTCATCATGGTGATGATGTTCATGTTCTTCTTCGTCATGGTGATGATGTTCATGTTCTTTTTCGTCATGGTGATGATGTTCATGTTCTTCTTCGTCATGATGATGATGTTCGTGTTCTTTTTCATCAGCCTCATGTGCCTCAAGTGCTTTAATACTTACTTCAAGGTTCTCTTTACCTTCAATTGCAGATAATATCTTAGCGCCATCCAGCTTGACAAGAGATGTTGTTACGAGGAGTGCCTTGTCATTTTTTTCTTTAAGAATGGCTACAGTTTCATCCAATTTTTCCTGATTCATCTCTTCCGAACGGCTAAGGATTATTGTTGTAGCATACTCAATCTGATTATTAAAGAACTCGCCAAAAGCCTTCATCTGTTTCTTGGCTGTTTTAGCATTGACAACAGTCACAAGAGCATTGAGCTTTGTGTTGTCATTCTCTTTTGAAAAATCGATAACAGATGTCATTACATCTGAGAGTTTGCCAACCCCAGATGGTTCAATAATGATTCTGTCCGGATTGAATCTATCCATTACTTCTCTTAGATTCTTTGCAAAATCTCCAACCAAAGTACAGCATATACATCCGGAATTCATTTCTGTGATCTCAATACCTGTATCCTTGAGAAATCCTCCATCAATTCCTACTTCTCCAAATTCATTCTCAATAAGTACAACCTTTTCACTTTTTAGAGATTCCTCTAAAAGTTTTTTTATCAGTGTAGTTTTTCCAGCTCCTAAGAATCCGGAAACTATATCAATTTTAGTCACTTTAAATGTCCTTTCTTATCCTAATTTCATCTTAATTATATCTTATTCTTATTTAACTCTTGTTCTGCTCTTGTCTTACTTTTATCCCTACCTTTGCTTAACCGCCAGTATCTAGATTTAACATTAAAAATTTCACATATCAAATCCTTCATATCAAGTCTTAAGCAAAAATTCATCAAAAACCATGCTGAATGCATTCAGCATGGTTTTTGATGCTTTGATATTTGTTTTTACATACGATCAGGAGCATTGAATCCTAACAGATCTATACAACAAAGAAGAAGTCTCTCTGTCACTTCTAGAAGTCTGATATATTCTCCCTTAACATTCGAATCTTCCTCTGCCATAATCTTGGTCTCATGATAGAAATGATTGAATGCATCACATACAGAATATACATATGAACAAATCTTATGTGGTGCTTTCTCATCATAAGATGATTTCATTACTTCTGAGAATCTAGACAGTGTAAGCATCAGATTCTTATCACTTTCTCCCTGAGGTTCTGTGATCTTCTTAACAGGATTTTCACCACATTCTTCCAAATAACGTCTAAGGATAGATCTGATCCTTACTATTGTATATAAGATATAAGGGCCTGTGTTTCCTTCAAATGAAGTGAAACGATCCATATCAAATATATAATCCTTGGAAGCCTGATTCGAAAGATCACCATACTTAAGCGCAGCCAGACCAACTATCTTTGCAGTTTCTCTTGCCTCATCCTCTGACATTGACTCATTAGATTTAATCTTTTCAAACATTGTATTGTCAATCTCATCAAGAAGAGATTCCAGACGCATAACTCCGCCCTCTCTTGTCTTGAAGGGCTTACCATCCTTGCCGTTCATAGTACCAAATCCAATAAACTGGAGTTTTTCGTTCTTAGGTACTATTCCAACCTTTTTAGCACAACGGAAAAGCTGAACGAAATGAAGATCCTGTCTCTTATCAACAACATAAACCACCTCATCAGCGTGATAATCCTGCATTCTCCATACAAGAGTTGCCAGATCTGTTGTATTATAGTTAGCAGCTCCGTCCGACTTGAGCACCATTATAGGAGGCATATCTACCTTGTCTTCAGGTTCATCTACATCTACTACAAGAGCGCCTTCACTCTCATAAGCATATCCATCGTCCTTCATTTTCTGGATCATATCTTTTATATAAGGATCTGCATCAGACTCGCCCTTCCACATTTCAAAGTGTACATTAAGTCTGTCGTAGATTCCTCTCATATCACTTACGGATACATTGATTATATGCTTAAAGATCTCGGTATATCCTATATGACCATTCTGTAATAGATATGTAGCTTCAAGAGCTCTTTTATGAAATTCTTCATCAGTCTTAGATTTTTTTGAGCCTGTAGGATAAATGTCTTCAAGCTCACCAATTGTAAATGGAGCCTCTTTAGGATATTCTCCCTTAAAATCAGGATCAAAGTAAGGAAGTTCAGGATGTCTATCCTGAAGCTCACATATAATCTGTCCTAGCTGTGTACCCCAGTCTCCGAGATGGATATCTCCATAAACATTATTGCCGGCGAATTTAAGTATTCTCTTAATCGATTCACCTATAACTGCTGCTCTAAGATGCCCTACATGAAGCGGCTTTGCCACATTAGGACCACCATAATCAACAAATATCGTTGTAGGATTTGCAACTTTTTCATATCCAAGTCTCTCACGATCTCTTCTCATCGCATCGACATAATCACCTAAAAAAGCACTTTGAAGCTTGAGATTGACAAATCCAGGTCTCACTGCCTCAGCTTCTGAAAATATATTGCTTGATTCAAGATTCTTTGCAATTGTCTCTGCAATATCCATTGGATTTTTCTTGTACTGCTTTGCCGCAGCAAGAGCACCATTACATTGATATTCGCAGAGGTCAGGACGATTTGAGACAGAACACATGGCAAACTTTTCATCATAGCCAGCTTCTGTAAAACCTCTCCTCATCTCTTCTGTTATAAGTTGAAGAATTGTTTTCATGTTGAGTACATCCTTTTCTATTAGTTACAATTATTTTACTTTTTCACCGTCTGAACTTCAGATGCCTCTTTGGCCTTCTGTTCTTTTACTACTGCAAGTATTTTATCTTTCAAGTCCCGGGACTTATCCTTGACCCTTGAAGGGGTCGACGGATTACCTAGGAGATTAGCGACCAGCTTTGATGCCACATCGTACTTTTTGAAATAAATAGCCATATTAGCAAGCATAAATTCCAATGTTGATGTCTGCATTCCGCAAAAAGGAGGGATTTCAGTACTTATAGCCTGGATAAATCCTTCATATGCCTGCTTGTAAAAAACGTCATATTCAGCTTTTTTCTGCTTTAATAAAGCCTTATCCTCGTCTGTTTCTCTTGGAAGCTCTTTCATCTGTCCTCGTAGAAGCCATGCAATCTTTAGACATATATATGCCTTATCTGACAGTTTGGCTCTTTTTGCCATATCACATATAAGAGCGAGCCTGAGGCGATCGATTGCCACATCATAAGAGTAGGTTTCTTCATCTTTAACCTCTCCTGGCTTATATTTTGATGTTACCTCTTCTCTTATCAACCTTCTCTGAGTAGGCGACAAATGTTCAAATTCCTTATTAAGAGCTGCATATCCACAATAAGGACAAACAGTGGTGTCATACTTTACAGTATCTACACCATCAAAATTAGGCCTTAGATCCTCATCCGCCTCTTTTCTCTTTATCTTACCTGTTTTAATCTGTTTAGTATTAAAAGTTTTATCACAAATAGGGCATGTACACTTATGGTCAAGCAAAAAATCTTTTTCTTCTAGAATCTTGACCTCAGCCGTACCCTTTTTTTCCTTCTTTTGGGCAGTCTTCTCATCACTGGTAATATCTAATTCCTTGTTGCCAGAAAATCCAAACTTTTCCAAACCAGAAAATAAGTTCATATATTTCTCCTTAATTTCTAAAAATTGGTCTTACTTTGCTGTTTCGGGTAATTTAAAACTGCTCTTTAATGATACAACTCTATTAAATACCAGACTCTCAAGGTTTGAATCCTTAGAATCTACACAATAAAACCCATCTCTTACAAACTGAAAACCATCATAAGCCATCGATCCGTTCACACATGGTTCAATGTAACAATCCTTAAGTACAACCTTAGAGTTAGGGTTTAGGTTGATAGAACCATCCTCATTATATACTCCTAGCTCTTCATTAACCAGATTTTCATACAATCTTACTTCCGCCTTGACTGCAGTAGGACATGAAACCCAGTGAATCGTTCCTCTTACCTTACGTCCGTCCGGAGTATCTCCTCCTCGGCTCTCAGGATCATAATCAGCATGAACTACTGTTACTTCTCCGTTTTCATCTGTTTCATAACTTGTACATGTTACATAATATGCATTCATCAGACGAACTTCATTGCCTACAAACAGTCGTCTATACTTAGACGGAGGTTCAACCATAAAGTCATCTCTCTCTATATAAAGCTCTCTTGAGAAAGGAACTTCTCTGTCCCCCAGCTCAGGATTTTCAACATTATTTGCAATTTTCACAAGTTCTGTTTCACCCTCAGGATAATTGTCAATAACAAGTTTGACCGGATGAAGAACTGCCATTATTCTTTTGTCCTTAGGCTTGAGATCTTCTCTCACGCAATATTCAAGCATAGCATAATCAGCAGATGCATTGCTCTTTGTGATTCCAAGAAGTTCTACAAACTTTCTGATCGATTCAGGAGTAAATCCTCGTCTCTTAAGACCTGCGATAGATACAAGTCTAGGATCATCCCAACCATCAACGATACCATCCTCTACGAGTTTTTTGATGTATCTTTTTCCAGTGACAACATTTGTAAGATATAGCTTTGCAAATTCAATCTGTCTAGGAGGCATTTCCCATTCAGTTTCATTCACGACCCAATCATACAGTGGTCTGTGATCTTCAAACTCCAAGGTACAAAGAGAATGTGTGATTCCCTCAACAGCATCCTCAATAGGATGAGCAAAATCGTACATAGGATAGATACACCACTTATCGCCTGTTCTCTGATGAGACATATGGGCAACCCTATATATAATAGGATCTCTCATATTGATATTAGGTGATGACATATCGATTCTTGCACGAAGCACCATCTCACCATCAGCATATTTTCCAACCTTCATATCCTCAAATATCTGAAAATTTTCATCAACTGATCTATTAATATTAGGATCGTCCTTACCTGGTTCCGTAAGTGTGCCTCTATATTCTCTTATCTGATCTGCGGTAAGATCTGAACAATAAGCCTTACCCTTCTTTATGAGAAGAACAGCCTTCTCATACATAATGTCAAAATAATCGGAAGCATAATATATCTTGTCTCCGAAATCCGCTCCAAGCCATTCGATATCAGACCTGATCGATTCAACAAATTCAGACTTTTCCTTGGTAGGATTAGTGTCATCGAATCTCATGTGGAATACTCCACCATACTCTTTAGCTATACCGTAATTCAATATTATTGACTTGGCATGTCCAATATGAAGATAACCATTGGGCTCCGGCGGAAAACGTGTCACAACATGATCATAAATTCCGTCTTCAAGATCCTTATCAATAGCTTGCTCAATAAAATTTTTGGTTTTTATCTCTTCTTCCATTTATATGCTTCCCTTAATAATTAGTATATTTATCAATCAGTTTCTTTTTGGTTCAATTTATTTTACCATCATATGTCATCAGCTCTTATGCACATGAGTAAATAAATGATCCTGGCAATATTCATAATTACCATTACACTTAGAACAAAATCTAAATTCAAGTTCCGGATTAGTTATATCCGTTCTTCCACATATGCAACATTTATGCTTGGGAATGGGTCCCGAACTGCCTGACTTGCCCATATTACCATAGGCCCGCTTAAATGCAGCCTTTCTTTTACGCTCCTTGGGAGCGATCCGGTAATAATCTCTTGTAGACAGATAATAAATCGCAAAGTTAAGAAGTGAAGATACAATAACTATTCTATCTCCGGCTCCTCCTGTGGCAAGATCAACTATGATAAAAGCAGCATATACAAGTGCCAGCCATTTCATCTTTATAGGGATAATAAAATACAGCATTATCTGCATATCAGGATAGCACAGTGCAAAAGCCAGGAAAATGGACAGATTAATATAATTTGTAGTAAACGCATAGCTCATAGCATATGAAGAAGTTACATCGCCACCTGTAAGTGCAAACAGTATAAATGCTCCGATTATTGTGAAAATTATTCCACCGAATATATATACATTAAATCGGAATACTCCCCATGTTCTCTCCAGAACCATTCCCAACTGCCAATAAAATATCATCATGATAATACCTAATATCAGATGATTTTGATCCGGTGGCACCAACAGCCATGATATAATTCTCCAAAACTGCGGTATCGGAAAACCATTGGTAGCATGAATTATCTGATAAGGATCCAATGTCAGATATGTCAGAAAATCCACACCGGTAATATATCTCCCGAAATGAAGGAGGTACCCGATTATGTAACCTCCGATCATGTAATTCATTAGTCTGGGAATAGCAAATCTCCCAAACTTTCTTTCAAGTTTGTCCCACATTAAATAGCTCCTAAATAATCATATTTTTTCACTCTGAATAAAATATTATAGCAAGGTCAGTGATAAAATACAAATATATGTATGAAATAATTGATCTTAATAGTGTTCAAAAATCAATATTATTTTATAGTAGGCCTAAAAAGGTCTTTGATTCTGTCTCTACAAAATTGGTTATCTGTCTCTTTACCTTTACTCTTCTCAATGTTGTAATAGTTTAAGTTAAATTACAAAATATTTTATTTGATATATATGCTATCAAATTGTATAATCCATACTTGGTTTTAATAGGAAAGGAAATTCTTTAATGTCTAAAAATGAACTTTATAAATTTGGAATCGATATTGGTTCCACTACTGTAAAGATTGCCGTACTTTCACCCGATAACAAATTAATATTTTCTGATTACGAGAGGCATTTTGCCAATATCAGAGAAACTCTTCATTCTCTTGTAAAAAAAGCATATGAAGTAACCGGGGAATGTATAGTAGCCCCTGTTATCACAGGCTCAGGCGGGTTAACTCTTGCGAAACATCTTGGAATAACTTTTGTTCAGGAAGTTATCGCTGTATCCACCGCTTTAACCAATTATGCACCACAGACAGATGTCGCCATTGAGCTCGGTGGAGAAGATGCCAAAATCATTTATTTTGAAAATGGTAATGTAGAACAGAGAATGAATGGAATCTGTGCCGGTGGTACAGGCTCTTTTATTGACCAGATGGCTTCTCTCCTGCAGACTGATGCTGAGGGTCTAAATGTCTATGCCAAGGATTATAATGCTATATATACCATAGCTTCACGCTGTGGCGTTTTTGCAAAAACAGATATTCAGCCTCTTATAAATGAAGGTGCTTCTCACGAAGATCTGGCTGCATCTATTTTTCAAGCTGTCGTCAATCAAACAATAAGTGGGCTTGCATGTGGCAAGCCTATCAAAGGTCATGTTGCCTTTCTAGGTGGCCCTCTTCACTTTTTGGATCAGTTAAGAGAAAGCTTTATCCGTACTCTTAAGCTAGATGAAGAACATACTATCATCCCTGAGAATTCTCACCTGTTTGCCGCTATTGGTTCAGCTCTTTCCTACAAAGAAAATGAGACCAAGACCATGAGTACTCTTATGGATGAGCTGTCCCACAATATAAAAATGGAATTTGAAGTTGCCAGACTCGATCCTCTTTTTAATAATGGAGAAGAATTTAAAACATTTTCAGAGAATCACAAAAAAAGTCATGTAGAGCAGAAAGACCTAACCCAGTATCATGGGAAATGCTTTTTAGGAATCGATGCAGGAAGTACTACTACAAAACTTGCTCTAATAAGTGAAGACGGAGATCTTCTATATTCATATTATTCAAGCAACAATGGAAGTCCTCTTAAAACAGCAGTGACTTCTATTAAAGAAATATATTCTAAGCTTCCGTCAGATACAAAAATCGTTCATTCATGTTCAACAGGATATGGCGAAGCTCTTCTGAAATCTGCTTTAAAGCTTGAGGAAGGTGAGGTAGAAACTGTATCTCACTACTATGCTGCAAAATTCTTCAATCCAAACGTTGATACAATTCTTGATATTGGCGGTCAGGATATGAAGTACATTAAGATCAAAGATCATGCTATAGACAGTGTTCAGCTCAATGAATCCTGTTCTTCCGGATGTGGCTCATTTATCGAGACTTTCGCTAAATCTCTTAATTTCTCCGTTCAGGATTTTGCAAAGGAAGCACTTTTCGCCGAGCATCCGATCGATCTTGGAACCAGATGTACTGTTTTCATGAATTCCAAGGTTAAACAGGCACAAAAAGAAGGCGCTTCTGTTGCCGATATTTCTGCAGGCCTAGCATACTCTGTTATAAAAAATGCTCTTTTTAAGGTTATCAAACTGGCAGACCCCAAAGATCTCGGTGGAAATATCGTAGTCCAGGGTGGTACTTTCTATAACGACGCTATTCTCCGTGCTTTTGAAAAAATATCAGAGCGCGAGGTAACTCGTCCGGATATTGCCGGACTTATGGGTGCTTTTGGTGCAGCACTTATTGCCATGGAAAGATATAATTTTCAGCCTTATACTACTATGCTAAATATTGATGAGATTGATGATCTGACCTACGAGACCAAGCTTCAGAGATGTCAGCATTGTAATAACCACTGTCTCCTGACCATCAACATGTTCAATGATGATCGACAGTTTATAACAGGAAATCGCTGTGAAAGAGGACTTGGTCTGGAAAAGAATAAGGATAACCTTCCTAATCTCTATGAGTATAAGTTAAAAAGGGTATTCCAGTATAAACCACTTTTAAAAGATGAAGCTCCAAGAGGAAATGTTGGTATCCCAAGAGTACTTAATATATATGAGAATTACCCGTTTTGGGCAACATTTTTTAAGTCACTTGGTTTTAGAATCATCCTCTCTCCTCAGTCTAATCGTAAAGTATATGAGCTGGGTATTGAATCGATCCCAAGTGAATCAGAATGTTATCCTGCCAAAATTGCTCATGGTCATGTACAGTGGCTGATCAATCATGATGTGGATTTTATTTTCTACCCTTGTATACCATATGAGAGAGATGAATTTCCGGACGCCAATAACCACTACAACTGTCCTATCGT
>Ga0116175_1000177_pt1 | contig 49804 bp, 46 predicted proteins | sample AD_UKC125_MetaG_FD_89802 | JGI IMG/M metagenome (GOLD analysis project Ga0116175, IMG submission 89802) | Active sludge microbial communities of municipal wastewater-treating anaerobic digesters from USA - AD_UKC125_MetaG | ecosystem: Engineered > Bioreactor > Anaerobic > Digestate | place: USA... | reverse complement strand
GCCGCTGCCGCCGACCAGGTACTTGCCGTCAACCGCCACCGCCGGCACACCCTGGATCTTGTAGGCCTGCGCCAACTGGTCGCCGCGCTTGACCTTGCTCATGACGCCGAACGAATTGAACGCCTCGGTGAATTTCTTCGGATCGACGCCTTTCTTGGCGACCCATTCGAGGATCGCCTTTTCCTCGAACAGGTTGAGGCGATCGTTGTGGACCGCCTTGAACACTTCGCCGTCGAGACGGGCCAAGTCGCCGGTCGCTTCCAGCGCATAGTAGAGCTTCGCGAGATTTGCCCAGGCAGCACGGCCAAAGGTGATCGGCACCCGCTTGAAGACGACATCGCCTGGCAGCTTGGCCGCCCAGGCGGAAACCAGCGGATGAAAGTCGCTGCAGTGCGGGCACCCGTAGCTGAAGAATTCGAGGACCTCGATCTTCGCCGGATCGTCGGTCGGCTGGGCTGGCGAAACCGGCGTGTAGTCCTTGCCGGCAGTCTGGGCCAATGCCGGAACGCCGAGCGCCAGCGCGGCGGCGACGGTCATACCGAGAAAACTGCGACGAGCAAATTGCATGGCTTACTCCTTATTCTTGACAAGCTGGGCTTCGACGCCATTCCTGGCCAGTTCGGCGCGAATCTTGTTCAGTTCATCGATCTTGGTGTAGGGACCGACCCGGACGCGATAATAGGTCTTGTCCTGCACCATCACCTGTTGGACGACGGCCTCCACTCCCATGAACGCAAGTTTGGCTTTCTGGTTGTCGGCATCCTGCGGCGTGCTGAAGGAACCGGCCTGCAGGAAGAGCGGGGTCTTGCTTTCCTTGGGCTCCTCCTTCTTTTCTTCCTTCTTCGGCTCTTCCTTGACGACGGGTTTCTGCGCCTTGTCCGGAACGGCGTCGGACTTGCCCGGCAGGATGTCGTAGAACTGGAAGCGTTTTTCGGGAATGGGGTCACCCGGCTTGCCCGGCAGCGCCATCGGCGGCGCCGGCTGGGTATCGCCGCCCGGCGGCGCAGCCTTGCCGGCGACAGCCTTACCGCCTTCCGGCGGCGGAGGCGGCGGCGCTGTAACCTGCTTGGTGAACGGCAGCGGCGACTTGTTCATGGTCCACACCACGGCGGCGGCGACAACGACCCCGATCACGAGGCCGATGAACATGCCGATCAGGGTGCCGCCGCGCGCCTTCTTCCTTGCCGGCTGGCTCTTCTTGGGTTTCAAGTCACGGCTCATGGCATTTCCTTACATCGATTCCGGGCAACTGACACCCAGGATTCCCAGACCATTGCGGATCACCTGACGCACCGCGGCGGCCAGCGCGACACGCGCATCGCGCAGCGCGGCAGCGTCGACCAGCATGCGTTCCGCGTTATACCAGCCATGGAACTCTCCGGCCAGATCCTTCAGGTAGAAGGCGATCAGGTGCGGCGCCAGGTCACGCGCTCCATTCTCGACGACATCGCGGAATTCGGCCAGCTTGTTGGCGATGGCCAGTTCGCGGGAACTGTCGAGGCGCTTCAGGTCGGCGACGGCGAGCGCTGCGAAATCGCCGTCCCACTGCGCGATGACCGAGCAGATGCGGGCATGGGCATACTGGATGTAGTAGACCGGATTTTCGTTGGTCTGGCTCTTGGCCAGGTCGAGGTCGAAATCGAGGTGCTGGTCCGACTTGCGCAGCGCATAGAAGAAGCGGCAGGCGTCGTTGCCGACCTCGCCGCGCAGTTCGCGCAGCGTGACGAACTCGCCGGAACGCGTAGACATCGAAGCCTTCTGGCCGTTGCGATAGAGAACGGCGAACTGGACCAGCGCCACCTGCAGCTTGTCGGCATCGAGACCGAGGGCGCTGACGGCACCGGCGACGCGCGGAATGTAGCCGTGGTGGTCGGCGCCCCAGATGTTGATGATCCTGTCGAAACCGCGCTCGAACTTGTTCAGGTGATAGGCGATGTCGGAAGCGAAATAGGTGTACAGCCCGTTCTCGCGCTGGACGACACGGTCCTTTTCGTCGCCGAAGGCGGTCGACCGGAACCACCGGGCGCCGTTCTGCTCGTAGAGATGACCGTTCCTCTCCAGCAGATCGACGCAACGCGCGACCAGCCCGGTGTCGAAAAGGGCTCTTTCCGAGAACCAGACATCGAATTCGACGCCGAACTCTTCCAGATCGTCGCGACAGTCGGCCAGTTGCTCGGACAAGGCATGCTGATGCACGTAATCCCAGTCGGCACCGAGCAGTTCCTTGGCCCGTGCGATCAGCGCATCGAGATGGACTTCGCGCTGCTGCCCGGCCTCGTCGTCGGCGCGGTCGGCCGGCGGCAACCCGGGGAGGCCGGCCATCACAAGGTTGGCGGGACGAACGTACTTGTCGCCGTGCGCCACCGTCAGTTGCCCTGCCATGTCGCGAACATAACTGCCCTGATAGGCATTGGCCGGAAAGGGCATGACGACGCCGTGCTGCTCGAGGTAACGCAGCCAGGTCGACAGGCCGAGGATGTCCATCTGCCGCCCGGCATCGTTGACATAGTACTCACGCGTCACGTCCCAGCCGGCGAAGGCCAGCAGGTTCGCCAGCGACGCCCCATAGGCGGCGCCGCGCCCGTGGCCGACGTGCAGCGGGCCGGTCGGGTTGGCCGAGACATACTCGACCTGGACCTTCCGCGCACCGCCGAGACGCGAGCGCCCAAACTTGTCGCCCGCGGCGAGCACGGCGCTGACGACGTTGACCTTGGCCCGCGCGTCGAGCGTGAAGTTGATGAATCCCGCTCCCGCCACCTCGGCCTTGCTGACCAGCCCCGAAGCCGGCAACTCGGCCAGCAACTGGTTGGCGACTTCGCGCGGATTCTTCCTCAGCGCCTTGGCCAGTTGCATCGCCAGGTTGGTGGCGAAATCGCCATGCGCCGGGTCGCGCGGGCGTTCAATATGGATCGGCGTGTCGGCCGCCGTCGGCGCAACGCTGACCAGCGCCTGCTGCAGCAGGGCGGTCAGCTGTGATTTGACATCGTGGGCCATTGATCCGGAGCTGAAAAAGCAAAGCGGCGATTATACGCTGCCGCTGCCCGATTATTCGGCGAGGCAGGAATCGCCGGGCGGGTGGCCGATTTCCCGGGACGACTTCGCACAGATGCACAGGGAAACCGGGGTATGCCCTTCCATGGCACTACCTTAAGCCGTTGGACTGTTGAGGAGCGTAAAAAGAAGAAGGCTGAGAGCCCCGCTTGCTAAGATCGTGGTGTCTAAAGTCACCTTGGATATCAGCCGACGCAAGCGCTGGGATCGGTATTGCCCACGGCGGAATTGCAGCGTCTGGGGGTCGAGGAAGTGGGCACTTTCCGGGAACGGATCTATCCCCCGCTGACCACCCTGGGGTTGTTCATTGGACAGGCGCCGAGCCAGAACGGCGCCTGCCAGGATGCCGTATCCCGTCGGCTGAGTGAGCGGACAGCGCGCGGCGAGACGGGGTGCAGCTTGAACAGCGGCCCGTACTGAGAGAAAAAGGGCCAGGCTCGGGCAGCGCCTTTTTCGTTTTGGCCCTTATTTCCCGGTCGACCGCAACAGCCATGCTCCCATGCGCAGACGGTCCACCAACGAGTATTCTGTTTGCCCGCCGATGCCAGGTCAATAAGCGCGAAGTCCGTGCATGACGAGAAACTCGCTCTGAACCCAGAAAGCACCGGCAACGGATAGCGCAAGGAAAACACGCCGTACAGGCCAATTTTCCGCCTGCGTGTTAGCATCGCTGTTTGATTTCCGGCCCGACCACCCGTCGCCCATGCGTCTCTTCCGCCTGCTCAAGATCGCCTCCGTCGCCAGCCGCTTCGGGCTGGACGAAATGGTGCTCGAGCACGAGCCAAGCGGTCGCCTCGTTCGCCTTACCAATGCGCTGCAGTTCTGGCGCGACCTCTCGGCGCCGCGGGCAGTTCGGCTGCGCATGGCGCTGGAGGCGCTGGGGCCGATCTTCGTCAAGTTCGGCCAGGTGCTGTCGACCCGCCGCGACCTGCTGCCGACCGACATTGCCGACGAACTCGCCAAGCTGCAGGATCGCGTGCCGCCCTTCGATTCGCATCTGGCGCTGGCGGAAATCGAGAAGGCGTATCACCGTCCGGCGAGCGACGTCTTTGCCGAATTCGACCCGATCCCGGTGGCTTCGGCCTCGATCGCCCAGGTTCACTTCGCCCGGCTGAAGGAAGAGGATGGCGGACACGAAGTTGCGGTCAAGATCCTGCGCCCGAACATGCTGTCGGTCATCGAGCATGACCTCGCGCTGCTCGACACCTTCGCCGTCCTGCTCGAAAGACTGTGGTCGGATGCCAGGCGCCTGAAGCCGCGCGAGGTGGTCGCCGAGTTCGCCAAGTACCTGCGCGACGAACTCGACCTCATGCGCGAGGCCGCCAATGCCTCGCAACTGCGCCGCAACTTCACCAACTCGACGCTGCTGGTCGTGCCCGAGGTTTACTGGGACTACTGCACGCGGACCGTCATGGTCATGGAGCGCATGAAGGGGACGCCGATTTCGCAGGTCGACCGGCTGCGGGCCGCCGGCATCAGCCTGCCCAAGCTCTCGGCGGCCGGCGTCGAGATCTTTTTCACCCAGGTCTTCCGCGACGGCTTCTTCCATGCCGACATGCATCCGGGGAACATCTTCGTCGCCCCGGACGGACGCTACATCGCCCTCGATTTCGGCATCGTCGGCACGCTGACCGACCGCGACAAGAACTACCTGGCGCAGAACTTCCTCGCCTTCTTCCGCCGCGACTACAAGCGCGTCGCCGAGGCGCACATCGAATCCGGCTGGGCGCCCAAGGATACCCGGGTCGATGAATTCGAGTCGGCCATCCGCTCGGTGTGCGAGCCGATATTCGACCGGCCGCTGAAGGACATTTCCTTCGGCAAGGTCCTGCTGCGCCTGTTCCAGACGTCGCGCCGCTTCAACGTCGAGATCCAGCCGCAACTGGTCATGCTGCAGAAGACGCTGCTCAACATCGAGGGCCTCGGCCGCCAGCTCGACCCGGAACTCGACCTGTGGACGACCGCCAAGCCCTTTCTCGAGCGCTGGATGAGCGAACAGGTCGGCCAGCGCGGGTTGCTGCGCGCTTTCCAGCAGGAAGCCCCCTACCTGGCGCGCACCGTGCCGCAACTGCCGCGCCTGATTCACCAGGCGCTGGCGCGCGAACCGGCCGCCGACCTGCAGGGGCAACTCGAACGCCTGATCACCGCCCAGAAACAGCAGAGCCGCTGGCTGGCCGCAATCGCGCTGCTGCTGGCAGCGCTGATCGGACTGCTGCTCTATTGACGCCTGATGCTGCCTCCCTCCCTCGACACCTACACCGAAAAACACCTGCGTGACTGGCTTGGGCAGCGCGAACTGGACAAGGCGCGCGCTTATGTCGATGTAGTGGAGAACCTTGAAATCGCGCCCGAATTCATCCGTGCAGTCGTTCCCGGCAGCGCCCGCAAGCCCTACCTGGCGATGGCCAAACTGGTCACCGGCCGGCTCGGCGTGCCGGTCCTGTTCAGCAACTGCAGCTGCCCGGTCGGCAGTCATTGCAAACACGTTGCAGCCATGCTGCTGCGCGCCATCGCCGAGCGCAACGTCGCGGATCGCGTCAGCCCCGGCGTCCTGTCGTGGGTCGAGGACCTACGCCGCGCCTCGATTGCCGTGGCCAAGAAGAAGGCGCGTCCGTCCGGCAGCCGCCAGCAGCTTTTCTACATACTGAAATGGACGCCGGACCAGCGCCATTTCGGAATCGAGATTGCCAAGGGCAAGTTCCCCGACAGCGCCGAGGAGTGGTGGAACGTCGAACGCGCGCTGGTCAATCCGCCGCAGTTCGTCAACGAGGAAGATCTGGGCATCCTGCGCGCCTTGTGGACCGATCGCCTGCATGAAGCCGGCGGGCTGCGCGCCTTCGGCCTCGGGCCGCGGCACGGTTCCCAGGTGCTCGAGCGTCTGGCGCGCAGCGGACGGCTCTACGCCGATAACGGCGACGGTCTGCCGCTGGGCGAAGGTGGCCTGCGCCCGGCGAGAGTCGGCTGGCGTGTCGACGCGCGCGGCCAGCAGCGGCCGCTATTGATCGCCGAACCGCCGGCGGCGCTGATCGTTCCGTTGCAGCCGCCGTGGTATGTCGACCTCGGCGAAGGCGAAGCTGGTCCGCTCGAGGTCATCGGCAACCCGGCGGTGGTCAGCCGGCTGTTCAGCCTGCCGCCACTCTCGGCCAGGGAAGCGGCGGTGGTCGCTCAGACCTTGGCCGAACTCGCCCCCGACCTGCCAAAACCGGCGGAGGATGCGATGATCCACCTGCGCGTCGTGGACGCGCCGCTACAGCCAGTCCTCCAACTCGACACCATTGCGACCCACGGCAACCGCGCCTGGCGCGGATATGCAAGTAGTCTGACCGGCGACGCTTTCGATGTCGCGCGGCCGCTCTTCCGTTACGCCGATGTCGATGTCCGGCCCGGCGACGACCACGAGTTCATCACCTTGCCGGAAGGCGAGACAGTCCACCTCAAGCGCCGGTCCAAAGCCGAAAGCGAGGCCCTGCAGGCGTTGACCGCAGCCGGCTTCGAGAAGATTCCGTCGCACACCCTCGCTACCTTCGGCCGTCCGCCGGAAGGTGTCTTCGGGCTGGCCAGCGAACACGCCTGGAGCATCTTCATGCACGACGGCCGCGATGCCCTGCGCGCTGCCGGCTGGCAAGTCGAATACCCGGACGATTTCCGTCACCACCTGCTCGAGGTCGATGGCTGGGAAGCCGATCTCGTAGCGTCCGACAACGGCTGGTTCGACCTTGACATGGGCATCGTCGTCGACGGTCAGCGCCTGGCTCTGGCCCCGCTGCTCGCCGTGCTGTTCCGTCGCGACGCCCGCTGGCTGGACAGCGCGCTGATCGACGCCATCGCCGACGACGAGCCGATCGAGTTGCAGACGCCGCTGCGTCAGCGCGTCCGCGTCCCGGCGAGCCGCATCAAGCCGCTGGCGGCGACGCTGATCGACCTCTTCGACGGCTTTTCCGGCGGCGACACCCTGCGCGTTTCGCGCTTCGACGCACCGCGGCTGGCCGAACTCAACGACACGAGCCGTTGGCAGTTCAAGGGGCAGGGCGACATCCTGGCGCTGGCCGACCAGTTGCACGCCGCCCAGGGCGTATCGAGCATCGCTTCGCCGGCCGGCCTGCGCCTCGAACTGCGCGATTATCAGAAAGAAGGCCTGGCCTGGCTGCAGTTCCTGCGCGCCCAGAATCTCTCGGGCATCCTCGCCGACGACATGGGCCTCGGCAAGACCGCGCAGACGCTGGCCCACCTGCTGCTCGAAAAGGAAGCCGGACGCCTCGACCGGCCGGCGCTGATCGTCCTTCCGACTTCGCTGATCTTCAACTGGAAGCACGAAGCCGCGCGCTTCGCCCCCGACCTCAGGGTTCTCTCGCTGCACGGCCCGGAACGCAAGAGCCGCTTCGCCGAAATCTCCGAACACGATGTGATCCTGACCACCTACCCGCTGCTCTGGCGCGACGCCGACGCACTGATGCGGTACAGCTACCACCTGCTCATCCTCGACGAGGCGCAGACCGTCAAGAACGTGCAGAGCCGCGGCGCCGAGGCCGTGCGCAGGATCGACACCCGGCACCGCCTGTGCCTGACCGGCACGCCGCTGGAAAATCATCTCGGCGAGTTGTGGAGCCAGTTCGACTTCCTGCTGCCCGGCTTTCTCGGCGGTGGCCGGCAGTTCGCCAGGCACTGGCGGACGCCGATCGAAAAGCAGAACGACAGCCGGCGGCGCGACCTGCTCGCCCACCGCATCCGGCCCTTCATCCTGCGCCGCAAGAAGGAAGATGTCGCCCAGGAACTGCCGCCCAAGACGATCATCGTGCGCAATGTCGAACTCGAAGGCGGGCAACGCGATCTCTACGAAACGGTGCGTGCGGCAATGGACGTCAAGGTACGCGACGAAATCGCCAGCAAGGGCTTCAGCCGCAGCCAGATCGTCATCCTCGACGCCCTCCTGAAACTGCGCCAGGTCTGCTGCGACCCGCGCCTGGTCAAGGTCGGTTCCGCGCGCAAGGTCAGGGAGCGTGCCAAGCTCGACCTGCTGATGGCGATGCTGCCGGAACTCGTCGATGAGGGCAGGCGCATCCTCGTCTTCTCGCAATTCACCAGCATGCTGGCGCTGATCGAACACGAACTTGCCGCCAGCGGCCTCGACTACGCGCTGCTCACAGGCGACACCAGCGACCGTGAAACGCCGATCAGCCGCTTTCAGGCGGGTGAAGTGCCGATCTTCCTGATCAGCCTGAAAGCCGGCGGGGTCGGCCTCAACCTGACCGCAGCCGACACCGTCATCCACTACGACCCATGGTGGAACCCGGCCGTCGAGAACCAGGCCACCGACCGCGCCCACCGTCTCGGTCAAGACAAGCCGGTATTCGTCTACAAGCTGATCGTCAGCGGCAGCATCGAGGAGAAGATCCTCGCACTGCAGGAAAGAAAGGCCGAACTGGCCGCCGGCATCCTCTCCGAGGATCGCGGCGTCGAACTCAAGTTCGGCAGCGACGATCTGGCGGCGCTGTTCGAGCCGCTACCAAATTGATCGCCAGCCTGCCGGGCGATGGACGGTGCCCCCTCAGCCGACGCCATCATCGGTTGGCTGCTACCGCTTGCGGCGCATTACTTCATTGCGGATTTCCGCGTAGTGCTCACGGGTCTCGGACTCGATAAGGGACATGCCGAGAGTGATTGGCAGGAAGGTATCCGGCACCGCTTCCGCACTGTAGACGACGCGCGTGCGGTCGCCGGACGTCTCCAGCCGCGTCGTGCCCTGATAGCGCCTGAGGTTGCCGCGGATCATGCACGATTCAAACCTGTCCAATGGGGACAGGATGACCTGGCGCGTCGCAGCAATTGACAGTTCCGCGCTGACGTCCACGATCTCGCCGCGCAGACCGACCCGCACGACGATCTCTTCCCCGCGGTCGTCGGCTGTTGCCGGTGCGCCGGAAATCAGAAGCGAGAGAGCGGCGAGCAACCCGAACAGGAAGCGGACTCCCGTGCCCGCCGGCATTACCGCCGATAGCGCTGCAAAATCCATTGGATCGCCACCGCAATCAGCGCAACGAACGCCGCCTGCTGGATGTCCTCGGTCTGGATGCCGTCGCCGAGAAGAACATCGGACAACAGTGAGCCGATGAAAACACCGACACTGGCGAAAACGACACTGCCCCAACGATTCATGACAAAGTTCCCGAAGCGCAATAGATCGTTCCGGCCGCTAGGGTAACCGAAGCGGCGGTATCGTTCCAGCATCCCGAGGCCATCCCGCCGGCGCCGGCCCGCCCGAATCGCCCACTTTGGGGCACAATGCGGTCATGGACGGATCCACACGATGAAGGTTACCCTTCTCCACTCGGACTCGCCGTATCGCGGTTTCTTCGAGATGCGGCGCCTGACGCTCGAACACGAACGCTTCGCCGGCGGCAGTTGCGGGCCGCTAGTGCGCGAGGTGCTGCATCGCAGCGATGTCGCCGCCGTTCTCCTGCACGACCCGGCGGCGGACAAGATCGTCCTCGTCGAGCAGTTCCGGGCCGGCGCCTTGGTTGCCGGCGAAGATCCCTGGCTGGTCGACATCGTCGCCGGACGCATCGAGAGCGGGCAATCGCCAACGGCGGCGGCGATACGCGAGGTGCAGGAGGAAACCGGGCTGACGCCGACAGCGCTCGAGACGATTGGCACCTTTTTTACGGCGCCCCATTTGTCGAGCGAACGCGTGCACCTCTTTTGCGCCTGTGTCGATTCCAGCCGCGTCGCCGGTTTCCACGGGATCGCCCACGAGGACGAAGACATCCGCCCAATTGTCGTGGACCACGCCACCGCCCTTGCCCGGCCGCTATCGCTGTGGGCGGCGCTGGCGCTCGCCTGGCTCGCCCGCAGAAAGCCCACGAAGAAATGAGCATGTCAACCGACGAGCGAGATGCCCGAACCCCGCCTGGCGGCGTTCCGCTTCCGTGCGATCCGCCCGACCTTCGACACCGCGCCGTTTTTCGTCAATGGCCGACGCGCCGTCAACGGCCGCGATGTCAGCCTGTGGGCCAGCGACAACGACGGCTGGCTGACGATGTAGGCAACGGCGACGCTGGCCTGAGCCACGCTTCGAAGAATCCGGGTTTTCGCGCTGTCGACCGCAACAGTCGCTTACGCCATCAGGGTCGCCGCCATCACCCGCTTGAGCGCGCCGCTCAACGCCAGACGCACCGCCTGCTGGCGGACCTCGGCGCGGGTACCGGCGAACTGGCAGGTCAGGGCCTCGCAGCCGGCGTTGCGCTGCGCCCAGGCCAGGCAAACCATCCCCACCGGCTTGCCCGACGTGCCGCCGGTCGGGCCGGCGATGCCGGTAATGGCCAGAGCCCAGGTCGCCCGGCTATGCTTGAGGGCGCCCTGCGCCATCGCCCGCGCCGTCGCCTCGGAAACCGCGCCGTGACGTTCCAGCGTCGTCACCGCCACTCCCAGCATTTCCAGCTTGGCGTCATTCGAGTAAGTCACGAAACCGCGATCGAACCAGGCGGAACTCCCGGCAACGGCCGTCACCACCTGCGCCGCCCAGCCGCCGGTACAGGATTCGGCGGTCGCCAGCGATTCCTTGCGGCTCAACAACTCGCGGCCGAGCCGTTCGGCAAGCAGTTCGAGTTCGGACATAATGCGCAATCTTATACCCGTCCGCGTTCTCATGCTCAAGCGCCGTGACGATGTTTGCGGCTTCCCCGGCCGTCGCTGGCTCAACCTGAGCTTGCGCGCCGTCCATCTTGCCGGCATCGTGCTGCTCGGCGCCGCGCTTCTCGGGGCCGGCGAGATCGCCGTTGGCGCCTGGCTGACTGTGCTCTCGGGTCTCGGCATGGTCGCCGCATCGGCGACGGCGCTGTCGGTGTTCTGGGCGACCCTGGTGTTGCCTACCCTGCTCTGGCACGCCCCCGGTGCCCTGCGCCACAAGCGCCTGTTCTGAAGCGGTCAGCGGCGCCGCAGCAGGTGGTTGACGACGAAGCTCGACACCAGCTCGTGGCGCTGATTGAACGCCGAATAGCGCAGGCGGGCAATGCCACGGTCGGACTTCGATTTCGACGGGATGACCGCCATCACCTCGACTTCGGCGTGCAGCGTATCGCCTGGCCGTGCCGGGGCGAACCAGCGCAGCTCGTCGATACCCGGCGAGCCCATGCTCGATTCGGCCAGCATGCCGCTCTGGATGAACAGGCGGAAGGTCAGCGAAACGACCTGGAACCCGCTGGCGATCAGCCCGCCGTAGATCGACTCGGCGGCGACCACGGCATTCAGGTGGAAGGGTTGCGGATCGTAGGTCAGCGCGAAGCCGATGATTTCGCTCTCGGTCAGGGTGATGCCGCCGGTGACGAATTTTTCGCCGGGGTGCAGGTCGTCGAGAAATTTGGCGGTCATGTCGTCCCCTCCTTCAGCAATCATCTTAACGCCGGCGCTGGAAACGCGGTTACCGGGATTTTTTGGCAATTCTGCCAACCGCGGCAGCGCCGCCCGCGTTAACATGAGCGTTCGGCCCGGCTGCCGGGCTCCTTTCGTCTGTTCAAGGAGGATTCCAATCATGAGCGGCATTTTCTGGACCATCGTGCTCGGCTTCGTCATCGGCGTTCTGGCCAAGGTACTTCACCCCGGCAAGGAAAACATGGGCTTCATTGCCACCGTCATTCTCGGCGTCGCCGGCTCCTTCCTGGCCGGCATCATCGGCCAGTACCTCGGCTGGTACCAGGCCGGCGAGGGCGCCGGGTTCATCGCCTCGGTGGTCGTTGCCGTCCTGTTGCTGGTCGTCTACGGCAAGATTCGCGCCTCGCAGGCCGGCAAGTCCTGAGTAGGGGAGACTGCAGATGGGCATGACCGCCACCCTTGCGGCCGGCGCCTGGACGCCGGCCGATACTGCCGATACCGCCCTGCAACTACGCCGCGAATGCCGGGCGATGGCCCGCCGCCGCGCCCTGCTGGCCGCCGCCACGTCGCTGATTCCCGTACCCGGGATCGACCTGGCGACCGACCTCGCCCTGCTGACCCGGGTGATCAACCGCATCAACGAACATTTCGGCCTCAGCGAAGCGCAGATCGGGCGCCTGTCCGGCCAGAAGCGCGCGCTGGTCTATCGCCTGCTGGCGGGCGTCGGCGGTACGCTCGCCGCACGCCTGACGACGCCGGTGCTGGTCGCCCGCGTCGTGCGCGTGGCCGGCGTTCGCCTGACGGCGATGGAAGCCGCCCGGCTGGTGCCGGTCGCCGGCCAACTGGTCGCCGCCGGCATCGGCTACTGGTCGGTAAGCACCGTGGCGATGCGCCACATTGCCCACTGCGAGCGCATCGTCGCCGAGCTGGAAAGGCAAGGCAACGCGCAATGACGAGCGCGCCCAAAGCCGCTGTCGCCCTCCTCGCCGGTGCCTGGCTCGCCGGCGGCGCGCTGGCCGACACCACCGTCGACCTGACCGCCGAAGCGAGCCGGCCGGCGGCCAACGACATGGTACGTGCCACGGTCTTCGCCGAAGCTAGCGGCAGCAACCCGGGCGAACTGGCGCGCCGCGTCAATCAGGACATCGCGGAAGGGCTGAAGACGATCAAGGCCAGGCCCGGCATCGCGGTCAAGAGCGGCCGCCAGAGCACCTTCCCCGTCTATGCGCAGAACCAGAAGATCGAGAGCTGGCGCATGCACTCGGAACTGGTGCTCGAATCGCGCGATGCGGCGGCGGTTTCCGAACTGCTCGGCCAGTTGCAGCAGATGCGGCTGGCGATCGGCAGCGTCAGCCAGTTGCCAGCGCCCGAGACACGCCGCAAGGTGGAGGACGAGGCGACGCGCGACGCGATCGGCGCCTTCCGCCAGCGCGCCGCGGTCGTCGCCGACGTGTTGGGCAAGCCGTACAAGATCCGCCACCTGAATATCCAGCAGAGCGGCCAGATGCCGCCGATGCCGATCATGCGCGCCAGCCGGGCGGCAATGGGCGCCGAGGCGGCACCGCCGCCACTGGAAGCGGGCGAAAGCCTGGTAACGACGACCGTCAGCGGCCAGATCGAACTGGCCGACTGAACTACAGCAAGCCGTCGAACAACTGGACCTGGACGGCGTCGCCGGGCTGGGCGCCGGCACAGTCCTCGGGCAGGACGACAAAGCAGTTGGCTTCCGAGATCGAACCGAACGCAGCACGCCCGAACCCTGGTTGCCAGTGGTTTTGACCTGCCAGCGGCCGTCGACCGCAACCACCGTGCCGCGCAGGTATTCGCGGCGCCCCGGCTGCTTTTTGATCGCATTGGTGGCCGTTACGGTCAGCAGTGGGCGTTCGGGCAACGGATCGAGGCCGGCGAGTCGCAACAGCACGTCGAGCGCGAACTGGGTGTAGCCGTCGATGTTGCCGCCAACGATCATCACCGCGCCGACCTCGGACATCGCCCGAGCCCGGCCAGCGTCGCCATGCTGAGCAAGAAGCGGCAGTCGGCAAGCAACAGCCGCACGGCCTGCGGCCGGCCGATGCCGATCACCGTGAGCTCCGGCACGTATTCCTTCCACACATCCTCGACGACCTGTCGGGTCACGGCGGCAATCAGCGGCACGATCAGGACGCTCTGGGCAATGATTATCGCTGACGGCGAGAAGAGCAGCCCGTAGTTGTCCAGCGAGCCGCTGCGCGAGAGCACGAGATAGACAAGGACGCCGACCACCACTGAGGACAATCCAATCAGCGCATTGAGGGCGACGATCCTTCCTCCATGGCCGCGAAAATCGGTCACTGCCAGCCAGACACCGAGGGGCAGGCCGATCAGCGTGCCGATGGCGAGCGCGGTCAGGCTCACAAGCAGCGAGAGTCCGACGATCTGGAGCAGGCGGTGGTCGATGCCGCCCAAAAGGCTAAACGCTTCGGGCAGGGTTTCGGTCATGGGCTTGCGGCTGGCTGCACCCGACGAAAGCGCTTGGGGCAGTGTGAGCATAACACCGGAGGCCAGGTCCTGGCGGCCGTGGATCAGGAGAGGGGGGAACTGCGGGGGAAGCGATGCCGGTGGCACCGTCCGCGTTGATACGCGGGCGACGGGAAGGGCGGGGGCCAGGGATGGCCCCCGCCAACCTCGATCAGGCGGTTTCGAGGAGAATTTCCTCGATGCCCTGAGCAGCGCGCTTGCAGGCGTTGAGCACGTCGTACTGCGCGAAGTAGAAGCGGTTCATCTTCAACGCGTGAATCGTCGCGTCGTCGTCGCCCTCTTTGATGAACAACCTGGTGACCCCCGCGCTCATCGCCTGGCCTGCCTTTGTGGCCGCATCGGCGATTTCATGGCAGAGCCGGGCGACGTCTTCAGGTTTCTGCTTGGTGTCGCCCATGCCGATCGCCGCCTTGTTCAGGCGGGCGCAGGCGTCAACCGCGAACGCGGCCATGGCGCGGTTCTCGTTGGTCGCCCCGGTGATGCCGTATATGCTAACGGCATCAGCAACGTTCTGCAGCTTGCCCAGAACGCGGTCCAGATTGAGAATCAGCGTGTGCAGCAGATCACGGCTGATCGGGGTGGTGAAGGCCTCGTACAGTATCTGCACGAAATCGTCCTTGATGCGGTCGCCGCTGGCTGCGTTGGAATTCACCTCTTCGATCAGAGGGGCGGTTTCAGCGGCGCTGGCGGGATTGCCGAGGCCATTGACCAGCCGCGACGTGGCGTTTGCTGCGGCGACGACACGATCGGTGTGGGCCACCAGAAAAGCGAAGAACTCGGCGCGCTTCGGGAGAAAGTTACTTGATGACATGATCAGCGTTCCTTGTAGCGATCAGAGGAATTTCGTGCCAATGTACCAAAAGATCCCGGCAATGAGGCCGGACGCCGGAATCGTGACGATCCACGCCACCATCAGGTTGGCGGTGACCGCCCAGCGCACCGCCTTGACATCCGATGCCGCGCCGACGCCGACGATCGAGCCGGTAATGGTGTGCGTCGTGGATACCGGGATGCCGGCGAAGGTCGCGAGACCGAGGGCGATCGCGCCGCCCATCGAAGCGCACGAGCCGCTGACCGAGTTGAGCTTGGTGATCTTGGAACCCATGGTCTTGACGATCCGCCAGCCGCCGAGATACGTGCCCCAGGCAATTGCGCCGTAGCAGGAGTATACGACCCACATCGGCAGCGTGGACACATCCTTGGTCGCGACGCCGGCGGTGATCAGCAGCAGCCAGATGATGCCGATCGTCTTCTGCGCGTCGTTGCCGCCATGACCGAGGCTGTAGAGCCCCGCCGCCAGCAACTGCCCGCTGCGGAACCATTTGCTTGCCTCGTGAGGTGTATGCTTGCGGAATATCCAGGCGGTCAGAATCATCAGCATGGCGCCGATGATGAAGCCGACCAGTGGCGAGATGATGATGAACGCGAGGATCTTGCCGAAGCCTTCCCAGACGATCGGCGCACCCGACATCGATTTGGCACACGTGGCGCCGACCAGGCCGCCGACCAGCGCATGCGATGACGACGAGGGAATGCCGTAGTACCAGGTGATGACGTTCCAGGCAAGCGCCCCGATCAAAGCGCCGAATATGACGTAATAGTCAACGAAAGACGGGTCGACCGTCCCCTTGCCGATCGTCGCCGCCACCTTGAGCTGGAAAATGAAGAGCGCGGCAAAGTTGAAGAACGCGGCGAACAACACCGCCTGCTTGGGAGTCAGGGCGCCGGTAGCAACGATCGTCGAGATGGAATTGGCGCCGTCATGAAACCCGTTCATAAAGTCGAAGGCCAATGCCACGAAGATCAGGAGGCCGAGCGTCCAGATGCTCATATTAAGTGCTTCCATGTCGCGCGCCCCTCAGGAATTTTCGATCAGGATTTCTTCGATGGTCTTGGCCGCCTCTTCGCAAGCGTCAAGAACCACCTCCTGAAGTGCGTAGAAGCGGCTCATCTTGACCGCGTTCCAGGCCGTGCCGCTGCCGTCGAACAGTTTGGTGATCGCCTTGCGCTGAACGCGGTCGGCCTTCGCCTCGATTTCCTCGATCTCCTTGCAAAAACCGATGACCTCCGGGCGACGCCTCTTTTCGCCGATGCCGGCGACGGCGCGGTTCAGGCGCATGCAGGCGTCAGCACCGAGCGAGGCCAGTTCGCGCGCCTCGGCGGTCGATTCCTTGATGTTGTACATCGACACCGCCCGCGCCACGTCTTCGAGAGCGTTCAGCACGCCATCGAGTTCGATGACCAGCGAATGGATCTGGTCGCGATTGATCGGCGTGGTGAACGAGCGGTGCAGCAGCGTGACGACATCGGCCTTGATCTTGTCGCCGGCCTGTTCGAGCAGGCTGACTTCGGCGACCAGCGTCGGCAGGTCCTCGGCGTTGTTGCCGAGGCCATTCAACAGGCGCAGGGTGGCGTTGGCGCCGGCGACGACGCGATCGGCAAGAGCGGCAAGAAGTTCATAGAATTCCCTGCGTTGAGGCATCAGACTGCTGAGCATGAAAATTTCCCCTTGGTTAAGAAAGCCGGACTAATAGAGCAGCCACTCTACTTTGCAGGACCCAGATCACGCAAGAGGTTGCGAAAAAAAATCTTATTTTCGACAATTTGTCAAGAACTATTTCACTGCTACTGTCATGAAAATATGTCCATGGCAATGCTTACGGCGTATATTGCACTAAAATTGCATGCGATTGTCACATTCCGTATAATGACATTAGTATTGATGACTCAAGGAGGATGTCCCGGATTTTCCCACCCGGGCGTCGATGGCGGGCGCTGTCGATGACCAGGACATGCTACGGGCAACGGATTCCGGGTGTACGACACCTCCGACCGCCGCCACCAAGGCTTCCGGAAGGCAGGGACAGTGCCCTGCGGGCCGCATACTCCGGCGATTCGACGGCCACGAATCCAACCGACGCTGATTGGCGCCACTGCGATTCATGACTGCGGCAGTTGTCCCCGGACTGACCTGGCTGGCACGCAGTGGCGAATCCAGTGTCAGATTGATCGCGGAAACGCATCGGGGAAGGCCTTGCGGCCTTCCCCGATGCGAGAGTTGCCAGAGCGCCGGGGTTTTACCCGGCGCGCAGCTTGAGGTCGGTCAGGTCAGCTTGACGACGATGTCGAGCAGCGTGCTGTTGCAGACGTTCATGCGCAAGGCCGCATGCGACAACTGGGTGTAGATTTCCTTGCGCCGGAAGATGTTGTGGAAATCGTTGTCCTGGAACAACTCGGCGAGGGCGCGCCGGTACGTCTTCGTGAACTTCTTGACTGCCTTTTCAGCCCTGTCGGCATCGGCGTGCCCGCGCTTCGGGTCGCTACCCAGATGCCCGTAACCCTGGGCGATGGCCTCGGCGCCTTCCTTCAGGTAGGCCGCCATCTCGATGCAGTGCTTGTCGGCCTTGACGCCAAGGAGGTCGGCGTCCATTTCGACGACGATCGTCTTGCAACTGTTGACGATCTCGTCGAGATTGATGATGGCACGGTGCAGGTCCTCGCGGTCGATCGGAGTCGAAAACGCTTCGTTGAGCAGCGTCAGGTTCTTGACCTTGATCCGGTCCCCTTCGTACTCGGCCTCGGTAACCCTCTTGGTGACTTCCGGGCTGCTCGACCCCATGTACTCGACCAGCAGGCCGGCGGTGACGCCGACATTGGCGCTCTGTTCGGCGAGCAGGGCGAAAAAGTTCGGGACCTTCGGAAATACCCGCTCGACGACCCGCTTGCCGAGAGATTTCTTGCTGTTGTCTTTGCTTGCTTCGGCGTTCATTTTTAAGCCTTTCCGATAAAGAGATTAACCAATGCGAATGTAATGATTGCAACCAGTGCGGAACCGGGGATGGTGATCAGCCAGGTGATGCCGATATCCTTGGCCTTCTTCCAGCGCACCGACTTCGGACGCTCGGCGGCGCCGATGCCCATGATCGAGGTGGCGACGACGTGGGTCGTCGACACCGGCGCCCCGAGCACCGACGCGGACATGATGATCAGCGCCGACGTCAGTTGCGAACTGAGGGCGTGAACCGGACGAACGCGGTAGATCGAGAAACCGAGGGTGCGCACGATCCGCCAGCCGCCCGAGAGGATGCCCAGGGTGATTGCGGTGGCACAAGCCAGCATGACCCAGAAGGGAACCTCGAACTTGTCGATGAAGCCGCCGAGCAGCAGGGCCAGGGTCAGCATGCCCATACTCTTCTGTGCGTCGTTGGCGCCGTGCGAAAAGGCGAGGCCGGCGGACGTCACGTACTGGGAATAACGCAGCCATTTGTTCGCCGAGGGCTTCGCCGCCGTCAGCGCGAACCTGAACAGGCGCAGGATGATGAAGCCGGCCCAGAATCCGAGCAATGGCGACAGGATCAGCGAGGCCAGGACCTTCGTGATGCCGGTCAGCTTGCCCTGCATCAGCTCCGAGAATCCCCAGACCACATGGTCGATGCCGGCGGAGACGCAGACGGCGCCGATCAGGCCGCCGACCAGCGCATGCGACGAAGATGATGGGATGCCGAAATACCAGGTGGCGAGGTTCCAGACAATGGCTCCCATCAGCCCGCTGATCAGGATGGCCAGCGACAGGAGCGCCTGCACGTCGCCCAGGGTGACGAACTTGCCGATGGTGTTGGCCACCGCCGTGCCGCCGAGCAGCGGGCCGAGAAACTCGAAGGTGCCGACGATGATCACCGCCTGCGCCGGGGTCATGGCGCGCGACGCGATGATCGTGGCGACGATGTTGGCGGCGTCGTGAAAGCCGTTGGTATAGTCGAAGAAAAGGACGATGGCGATCGCCACAATCGTCAGTATCAGCAAACTGCTCATTGATCTGCCCCTGTTGTTGTCATTCATGTACTCGCCGCAGCGCCGTCGGGAAGGTGCTGCAACCAGCATGCGTCGGGTAACACGCCGAACCCCGCCGCCCCACGCGCTCCCGTGGTTTGGCAAGCCCCTCGCCCCAAGAGAAAGTATGTGCAGCTTGACGGTTGCGGTCAACAATAAATCCACAAAAAACGCACAGAAAGAACACAGAATATCCACAGAAAAGCAACGGAGAATCAACGCGTCAGGAGCAAGCCACCTCGAGCGGAGCCTGACAGAAGGCAAACGTCATTTCGTGCGGCCGATTCATGGCCGTCCAAGGACCGCGAGAAACAAGCTGCAGGCGCCGGCTACCAACGGAGGATCGAAACCGCGCCATCGTGGGAGAAGGCGACTCGCGTCCGCCACGTCGCCCCGTTGGCCAAACAATTCCGCGTGCCGTTCGGACGCGGCTTCGGTTACGATGACCACCCCATCCATCGGAGAACAAAATCATGAGCCTTCTCGATCAGGTCGTCGGCGCGCTCGCCGGCGGCGAGTCCAGCGGCGGCAGCAACTTGCTGCAGGCCGTGCTGCAACTCGTCAACAACCCGCAGACCGGCGGTCTCGAAGGGATCATCCGGTCGTTCCAGCAGGGCGGGCTCGGCGAACTCGTCAATTCCTGGGTGGCGAACGGCCAGAATCTCCCGGTTTCTGGCGAGCAGATCGAGAGCGTGCTCGGCGGTACCGCGCTACAGGATCTCGCCGCACAACTCGGGATCAGCCCGCAACAGGCCTCCGGCAGCCTGGCCGAAGTTCTGCCGCAACTGATCGACCAGATGACGCCAAATGGCGAGGTACCGCAGGGCGGCGATCTGCTGAGCCAGGGGTTCGATCTGCTGAAGAAGGGCGGATTGTTCGGCTAGGGCGTAGCCGGGACTGGTTATCTCAGCCAGCCCGGTCGTCGTCCAAAAAACGCTCGAGCAACACGTTGAGAAAGCGCCGCCCGCGCGTCGTCGGAGTGATGCGCTCGCGGCCGATGTCAACCAGGCCGTCGGCGGCGGCGGCCCGCAGTTGCGGCAGGATCCGGCTGACCGGCTGCGCCGTCCGTGCTTCGAAGAGCGCAGGCTGAAACCCCGCGGTGAGGCGCAGCGCATTCATCAGGAATTCGAACGGAAGCTGGCCGGCGGCGACCTCGTGCGCCTCCTGTACCGGCGACCCGCCGCGCACGTTTTCAAGGTAGGCGGCGGGTTGCCGCCAGCGCATCTGGCGCAGCACGCGGTCGTGCAGTGTCAGCTTGGAATGGGCGCCGGCGCCGATGCCGAGATAGTCGCCGAAATGCCAGTAGTTCAGGTTGTGCCGGCACTGTCTGCCGGCCCGGGCGAAGGCCGAGGTCTCGTAATTGGCGTAACCGGCGGCGGCCAGCCGGGCTTCGATGGCTTCCTGCATGTCGGCGCACAGATCGTCTTCCGGCAATGTCGGCGGGAAGGCGGCGAAGCGGGTATTCGGCTCCAGCGTCAACTGGTAGCACGACAGGTGCGGCGGCGCAAAGACCAGCGCGGCTTCGACGTCGGTAAGCGCTTGCTCCGTGGTCTGGCCCGGCAGGCCGTACATCAGGTCGAGGTTGAACGAGTCAAAATGGGCGCCCGCGAGTTGCGCCGCGCGTTTGGCTTCGGCGGCGCCGTGGATGCGGCCCAGGGCTTTGAGATGATCGTCATTGAAGCTCTGGATGCCGAGTGACAGCCGGTTGACGCCGGCGGCGCGGAAGCCGGCGAACTTCCCCGCCTCGACAGTGCCGGGGTTAGCTTCCAGCGTGATCTCGGCACCCGGCGACAGCATCGCCAGCGCCCGGAAGGCAGCGAGCAATTCGTCGATGGCGGCCGGCGACAGCAGGCTGGGGGTGCCGCCGCCGAAGAAGACGCTGACCAGCGGCCGGCCCCAGATCAGCGGCAGCGCCGACTGCAGGTCGGCGATCAGCGCGGCGACGTATTCGGCTTCCGGAATGACGTCCGCAGCCTCGTGCGAGTTGAAGTCGCAGTAGGGACACTTGCGCACGCACCACGGCACGTGCACATAGAGCGCCAGCGGCGGCGATACGCGGAATTCGAGGGCGGTTGCGGTCGACGCCCGATCTCGGGCAAAAATGGGAATGCTGCGGGCCAAGGCAATTACAGCGTCGGCAGGCGATCGATCAGCTTCTGCATGGCCTGGCCGCGATGCGACAGGCGGTTCTTGGTGGCGGCGTCGAGTTCGGCGGCGGAACGGTCGAAATCCCGCACATAGAACAGCGGGTCATAACCGAAGCCGCTCTCGCCGCGCGGCTCGGGCAGGATCTCGCCATGCCATTCGCCCTCGGCGATCAGCGGTTGCGGATCGTCGGCATGGCGGACGAGAACGACGACCGAGACGAAGTGGGCAGCGCGGTTGCAATGTGCGGCAAGGTCGGCGAGCAGCTTCTCGTTGTTGCGGGCGTCCGATTTCGGTTCGCCGGCGTAGCGCGCGGAATAAACGCCGGGAGCGCCGCCGAGGGCGGCGACACAGAGGCCGGAATCGTCGGCGAGGGCCGGCAGGCCGGAGAGCTTCGCGGCGTGACGGGCCTTGGCCAGCGCGTTTTCGACGAAGGTGCAGTGCGGCTCCTCGGCTTCGGGGATGCCGAGCTGACCCTGGGCGATGACTTCGAAGCCGAGTGGCGCCAGCAGCGCGTTCAGCTCGTTCATCTTCTTGGCGTTGTTGGAGGCGAGGACGATCTTCTTCATGTGGCGAGCGCCCTTTGCTGGGCGGCGATCAGTTGCCGGATGCCGGCTTCGGCGAGGTCGGCCAGGGTGTTCATCTGGGGCCGGGTGAATGGCGTGCCCTCGGCAGTGCCCTGGATCTCGACTATGCCGCCGGCGCCGGTCATGACGACATTCATGTCGGTGTCGCAGGCGGAGTCTTCCGCATAATCGAGGTCGAGCACCGGGCCGCCCTTGAAAATGCCGACCGAGACGGCGGCAACGCGGTCGCGCACCGGGTTGGCCGCCAGCTTGCCGGCGCCGACCAGCCTTTCGCAGGCTTCGTAAAGCGCGACCCAGGCGCCGGTGATCGCGGCGCAGCGGGTGCCGCCGTCGGCCTGCAGCACGTCGCAGTCAAGGGTGATCTGGCGCTCGCCGAGAGCCTTGAGATCGGTCACCGCGCGCAGGCTGCGGCCGATCAGGCGCTGAATTTCCTGGGTGCGGCCGCTCTGCTTGCCCTTGGCCGCTTCGCGCGCGGTGCGGGTGTGGGTCGAGCGCGGCAGCATGCCGTATTCGGCGGTGACCCAGCCCTGGCCCCTGCCGCGCAGGAACGGCGGCACGCTTTCCTCGACGCTGGCGGTGCACAGCACGCGGGTGTCGCCCATCTCGACCAGCACCGAGCCTTCGGCATGGCGGGTGAAGTTGCGGGTCAGGCGGACGGGACGCAACTGGTCGGGCTGGCGATCGCTGGGGCGCATGCTCATTGTCCTGGTTTCCTCGGGTTGAACTTTTCGATGGTGGAACGGATCTCCTCGATCGCCTTCTCGATTTCCTCTTCGCTGAGATCAACCTTGTGCGCGGGATCGCGGCCGAATTCCTCCATGTGCGTGGCCACCTCGTTGAAGCCCATGGCCTGGGTCGAGATGATGCTGCTTGGCTCCTCGACGTAGGCATCTTCCCAGCGCACGACGACTACCGAAAGATTGTCGGCTTGCGCACCACCCTTGACCTCGGCCCTGGTCAGCAGCATCGGCACGGCATGCACCAGGTTGGCGCCCTTGAGGGCAACGGCCATCTCCTCGCCGCTGACTTCGCCCCACAATCCGTCGCTACAGAGCAGCAGGATGTCGCCATGATTGAGCGGCGTCTTGCGCGAGAATTCGATTTCCGGCGGCGTCGGGCTGCCCAGGCAGCTGTAGATCTTGTTGCGTTCGGGGTGCACGGCCGCCTGCGTTTCGGAAAGCATTCCTTCCTCGATCAGGAAGCGGACCCGCGAATGGTCCCGCGTCTGGGCGATCAGCTTGCCTCCGCGCATCAGGAACAGTCGCGAGTCGCCGGCGTGCGCCCAGCAGGCCACGTTGTCCTGGACGACGCAGGCGACGCAGGTGGTGCGCGGCGTGTCGCGCAGGTGATGGCGCACCGTATAGTCGAGAATGGCGCTGTGGGCGTTGGTCAGGCCCTTTTGCAGGAAGCGGAAAGGGTCATCGATGGCTGGCCGCGCCTCGCGCTGGAAGCTGTCGGCAAGGATCTGCACGGCGATTTGGGAGGCGATTTCGCCGTGGTGATGACCCCCCATCCCGTCGGCAACCACCATCAGCAGCGCTTCGCGCGAGTAGCAATAGGTGGTCCGATCCTCGTTGTTGGCACGCCCTCCCTGACGACTGTCCTGGTATATCGTGAATCTCATCGGTCATCTTTCTTGTAATTTCCGACAAAGCGGTTGAGCCAGTTGCGTGATTCCTTGGGAACGGGTGGCGTCACCGTCTCGACCAGCGCCCTCTGCAATGCAAAGACGCTCTGCGGGCGATAGAAGTGATTGAGATTGAGGCACCAGTCGATGATTTCCAGCAGGCGGTCCGAATACTGGCCCTCCCAGCGCATCATGGCGGGCGCCAGCGTATCGCTCTTGTAACGCTCGTTGGCGGCCTGCGGGGAACTGCCGTCGAGGCACGCGTACATCGACGCGCCGACACTGTAGATGTCGCTCCACGGACCGAGACCCTTGCGCAACCCGTAATGTTCCGGAGACGCAAAGCCGGGGGTGTACATCGGCTTGAGCATCGGCTGATCGGATGCCAGCGTCTGCCTGGCGGCGCCGAAGTCGATCAGCACCGGCGTGTTGTCGCCCCGCAGGTAGATGTTTGAAGGCTTGAGATCGAGATGCAGCAGCTTGTGCGAATGGACCTCGCGCAGGCCGTTGAGCAGTCGGGTGAAGACGCCGCGGATGAAGCGCTCGGTGACTTCGCCGCGGTGCGTCTGGATGAATTCCTGCAGGGTGCGGCCACGTTCGTATTCCATGACCATGTATACCGTATCGTTGGCGCGGAAGAAATTGAGCACGCGAATGACATTGGGGTGCGAAAGGCGGGCCAGGGCGCGACCTTCCTCGAAGAAGCACTTCATCCCGTAGCGAAACGCCCCCTGATGTTCGGGCGTGATCAGCGGCCTGATTTCCCCACGGTCGCGCAGGGCGAGGCTGTTTGGAAGATACTCCTTGATCGCGACGCGTTTGTCCTCGGCATCGGTCGCCAGATAGACGATCGAAAAACCGCCGAGCGAGAGCTGGCGCGTTATCGTATATTCCTCGATCTGGTAGCCATCGGGCAACGCGTGGTTGGCTTGTTGCGCCATTGATCTCGCGGTTATGATGCAAAATTCAGGTATTGTCGGGCGTGTTGTCCGGCCTGTAAAGCTGGAGACCCCCGAAAATGACTTGCAGCATGACCGGCTATGCAGTGAAGACCCGCGATGTCGAGCGGGGAACACTGCAATTCGAGATCAAAAGCGTCAATTCGCGCTATCTCGATTTTCACTTTCGCATCGGCGAAGAACTGCGCGCCCTCGAAATGCCTTTGCGCGAACTGCTTGCCGCGCGCATTGCCCGCGGCAAGGTCGAGTGTCGCCTGTCATTGAATACGTCGGTCGCCGGCGCCGACCAGTTCGAGATCAACGCCGACCTGCTCACCACCCTGCGCGCGCTCAACGACCGGGTCGGCCGGGTGCTGCCGGAGGCGATGCCGCTGTCGGTCAGCGACGTGCTGCGCTGGCCGGGAATCTTCGGCGACCAGTCCATCGACCACGCGGCGCTCGGGCCGCAGGTGCTGGAACTGGCGCGCGCGGTGCTCGACGAGTTTTGCGCGAGCCGGGGCCGTGAAGGTGAAAAACTGGCCGCCATGATCGTCGACCGCGTCAATGCCATGCGCGATATCGTCCGCCGTGTGGCGCCGCGAATTCCCGAGGCGCAGGCACTCTATACCGACAAGCTGCGCCAGCGGCTGGTCGAAGCGCTGGGTGGGGTCAATGACGAGCGCGTGCTGCAGGAGATCGCCGTCTTCGCGACGCGCATCGACGTGGCCGAGGAACTGAGCCGGCTGACGACGCACCTCGATGAAGTCGAGCGGGTCCTCGGGCAGGGCGGCGCTTGCGGCAAGCGCCTCGACTTCCTGATGCAGGAACTCAACCGCGAGGCCAACACGCTCGGCTCGAAATCGGCGATCACCGAAGTCTCGCAGGCGTCGATGGACCTCAAGCTGTTGATCGAGCAGATGCGCGAGCAGATCCAGAATTTGGAATAGCGATCGGACTTGAATTGGTTCCGCAACTGCGGAAATTGAAGGCATACTTGCTCGATGTTACGTTGGCGAACTTCCCGAGGAGAAATCACTTGTTATCCGATCTGTTGAGCGATTCCGTCCGCGCCGCCGGGCTTGGCGCACTGATGAAGGGCGCCGGTCTGGTGACCCGTTTCATTCCCATTCCCCAGCCGACGCTGCTCGTGGGTCCGGGCTCGAGCGCGCGTCTGGGGCAGGCGATTGCCGGATTTGGCCACCGGAAGATCCTGATCGTCACCGACGGCATCATCTCCAAGCTGGGGTTGCTGCGTCCGCTGACCGATGCCCTGACCGCCGGCGGTGCGAACTACGTGGTGTTCGACGAGATCACGCCGGATGCGCCGATTCCCCTGATTGAAAAGGGCATCGAGTTCTTCAAGGAGCACGACTGCGATGCGATTGTCGCCTTCGGCGGCGGATCGCCGATGGATGCCTCGAAGGCGATCGCCGTGGCGGTAGCCAACCCCAAGCCGTTGCGGGACCTCGCCGGGTACTTCAAGGGTCTGCGCTCGCCGGTCAAGATCTACGCGGTGCCGACCACGGCGGGAACGGGTTCGGAGGTGACGGTGGCCGCGGTGATCTCCGATCCCGAGGCCGGCAAGAAGATGGTGATCGTCGACCCGCGCCTGGTGCCGAAAATGGCCGCGCTCGACCCCTCGCTGATGACCGGCCTGCCGCCCCACGTCACCGCCGCGACGGGAATCGATGCCCTGACCCACGCCATCGAGGCCTTTGTCGGCAACTGGACGACGCCCTACTCCGATGGCATGGCGCTCTCCGCGGTCGGCCTGATCTTCGAAAACCTGCGCACTGCCTACAGCGACGGGACGAATCTGGAAGCCCGGGAAAAGATGGCGCTGGCCTCGACCTATGCCGGATTTGCGTTCACCCGGGCCAACGTCGGCTATGTGCACGCGATCGCCCACCAGTTCGGCGGCAAGTACCACACGCCCCATGGATTGGCCAATGCCATCATGCTGCCCTACGTGTTGCGCTACTCGCTGCCCGCGATCACCGGGCGTCTGGCGCTGCTGGCGGTGCGGGCCAAGGTTGGCAGCGAGAATGAATCACCGGATGTGCTGGCCCGGAAGTTCCTCGCCGCCGTGGATCAGTTGAACGCCGACCTCGGCATCCCGACCTTCCTGGCGGCCCTGCGGGAAGCCGACATTCCCGATCTGGCGCGGGCCGCCTGCTGGGAAGCGCATACGGGCTACCCGGTGCCGCGCTACATGTCGCAGGAGGTCTGCGAGGGAATCATTCGCCAGGCGCTGCCGCCGGAACCGGCGAAGGAGAAGCCGGTTCGCCGCAAGAAAGCCGAGTGAGGCAGCGCCGGTTATCCGGCGCATGTCGTCACCGGCCCGGGAAGTTCAAGAATTGGGATAGAGGAGATATGCGATGAAAAAGGTAGTCAGCGTCTCGCTGGGTTCTTCCAGGAAGGATTTCGAGTTCAAGACCAAATTCCTTGGCCAGAATTTCTCGGTTCATCGCATGGGAGCAGACCAGGACACGGGCAAGGCCTGGGAACTGATGCGCCGCCAGCAGGCATCGGCCGACGCCATCGGCCTCGGCGAGATCAGCGACCACTATCATGTCGGGCAGGACACCCTGATCAACAAGGAAACGCGGCGGCTGATGAACGTGGTGACGCGGGTGCCGGTAACGACCGGAGCCACACTGCGCCGGTTGCTGCAGGTGCGGGCCGTGCGCTACGTGCAGAAGGAACTCGGCCACTATTTCAACAACAACCTGGTCCTGTTTCTTTCCGGCATGCGCAACTACAACATGGCCGTGGCCATGTCCGACTACACCAGGAACCTGAGCTTTGCCGATGCCCTGTTCCAGACCGGTGCACCGGCGATGCTCGGTTCGCTGGAACAACTGGAACTCTACGCCAAGGGCAGCGGCCTTGTGTTGAGCGGCAAGCCCGGCGAGATCCTGGAAGCCGCCCTGACCGACTTCAAGCTCATGATGGTCCGCGGCGAGGTCGCCAAGGCGCAGGTGATCGTCGGCACCTTCGCCGAGATCAAGAGCGTCGGCAATGCATCCAATCTGGAGGGGAAAACGCTGATCACGTCCGCGGTCGACGATGAACGGATGGCATTTTTCAAAGCCTGCAAGGTCAACTTGGTGATCGATACCTCGCCCAAGCTGTTCGAGAAGGTGGTGGGGATCAACACCATCGAAGCGATGATCCTGGCGGCGCTGGACAAGTCGCCGCAGGAGATTTCGGACGACGACTTCGAGGAAATCCTCGACGAACTGAATATCGTGCCGCGCCTGCTGCATCCGACCGGCAAGTTCCGCAACATCCGCCGCTTTGCCTTCGTGATTCACCCGCTGAGCCAGGAATACATCAAGAGCGCCTACCCGATTCCCGATGCCACCCCCAAGTTCATCATGGACAAGGTCGAGCAACTGGCGGCGTACATGCCGCCGATGGTGTATTGCAAGATGGACAACATCGTTTCGCCCACCGGCGCCGAGGCGGAGGGCTGGCTGATATCGGTCGGCGGCACGCCCAAGGAGATGTTGTCGCGCAGCCCGGAGTTTACCTATCGGCGTCTTCTGCATGCGGCGAAGATCGCCGAGAAACTCGGGGCGCAGATCATGGGTCTCGGCGCATTCACCAAGGTGGTTGGCGACGCCGGGGTAACCGTGGCGCGGCGTGCCCGGTTGCCGATCACCACCGGCAACAGTTACTCGGCCTCGGGCGCCCTGTGGGCGGCGGCCGACGCGATGCGGCGTATGGGCCTGGTGACGGTCGACCCGAAAACCGGGAAGGTTGCCGCCAAGACCATGGTCATCGGCGCCGGCGGTTCGATCGGCTCGGTCAGCGCCCGCCTGCTGGCGATGAGCTTCGACGAGGTCTATCTGGCGGGACTCACCCTCGACAAGCTGGACAAGCTCAAGGCTTCGATCCTGAAGGACACGCCGGATGCCAAGGTCTTCACCACCACCAGCTATGACGACGTGCTCGGCGACATGGACATGATCGTGACCGCCACCTCGGGCGCCGGCAAGTCGGTGCTGGACATCACCAAGGTCAAGCCCGGCTGCGTCATCACCGATGTCGCGCGGCCACTCGACCTTCCGGCGTCGGAAGTGGCCAAGCGTCCGGATGTCCTGGTCATCGAATCGGGCGAGATCGAACTCCCGACCAAGGTTCATGGCATGAAGAACATCGGGCTTCCGAACAACGTCATCTACGCCTGCCTGGCTGAAACCATCGTGCTGGCGCTCGAAGGCCGCTTCGAAGTATTCACGATCGGGCGCGATACCGAGTGGGAGAAGGTCAAGGAGATCTACAAGCTGGGCCTCAAGCACGGCATGAAGCTGGCCGCCATTTCCGGCGTCAAGGGTGTCTATACCGACAAGGATATTGCCAAGGTGGTCGCCCTGGCCAAGAAAGCGCGCCTGACCTGGAAGGGCGCAGGCGGAACCAGGCCGGCCGCCAAGGCAGCCGCGGCCAGGGCCACCAAAGCGCCGAGGGCCGCGGCCAGGGCCACCCCAGCCGCGAAGGCGGCCACCACTGAAATGCCGGCGGCCGCGAAGACTCCGCCAGCCAGGAAGGCCGCGGCGGTCAAACGGACTCTGACGACCCGGGCGCCCAAAGCAACTCCCGGGAAGGTGCCTGAGGCAACGCCTGAGTGAGGTTGAAGGAAATGCCGGCATGCCGGACTCCGATGCTCGCGTCGGGTCCGGCCGGCGAGAAAAGGATGCTCTATTGTCTTGACCTGCGAGCGACAGGCGTCTAGGGTATGTTCCTGTCACGGCGGCGGGTGCCGACGGACTTTCGAGGAGACCAAAATGGGATTGTTCACTTTTATCAAGGAAGCGGGAGAGAAGCTGTTCGGCCACAAGGAAGCGGAACAGGCGGTTTCTCCGGAAGAAAAGACCCGCCTCAACCAGGCTGCCGCCCAGGCGATCTTTGACCACATCAACAGCCTCGGACTCAAATGGAGCAACCTGATGGTCAGCTTCATGAGCGGCCAGGTTTCGATCTCGGGTTCGACGCCGGATCAGGAAAACCGCGAGAAGATCATCCTGGCCGCCGGCAACGTGCAGGGCGTCGATAACGTCGAGGATCATCTGACTGTCGAAGCGCCGGCGGCCGAGGCGCGTTTCTACACCGTCGTCAGCGGCGACACGCTGTCGAAGATCGCCGCCGAACAGTATGGCAACGCTTCCAAGTATCCGGTGATCTTCGAGGCCAACAAGCCGATGCTGAAGGATCCGAACAAGATCTATCCGGGACAGAATCTGCGTATTCCGCCGCTCTGAGGCGGGCTGGCCGCGGCGTCGCCGCCGTGGCCCCCGACGCACTGGAAAGCCGAAATGGCGGGAAACCTCTACGTTGTCGCGGCCCCTTCCGGGGCCGGCAAGACCACGCTGGTTCGCCTGTTGCTCGAACAGGAAGCGGGCGTGAGTTTGTCCGTTTCGTTTACAACCCGCCCCCCGCGGCCGGGAGAGCACGATGGCCGCGACTATCGTTTTGTCGATGCGGCCGCATTCCGGGCGATGATCGCACGCCAGGAGTTTCTCGAGTGGGCCGAGGTGCATGGAAACCTCTATGGCACTTCGAAGACATGGATTATCGAACGGCTGGCTTCCGGCAATGATGTTCTGCTCGAGATCGACTGGCAGGGCGCGCGACAGGTGCGCTCAGTGTTTCCCGGGGCGATCGGAATCTTCATCCTGCCGCCGTCGCTGGAGGAACTGACGCGGCGCCTGACCGGGCGCGGCACCGACGGCGCCGACGTGATCGCCCGCCGGCTCGCAGCAGCGCAAGCCGAGATACGGCATGCCGGTGAATTCGACTATGTTATTATCAACGACATTCTCGAACAGGCGCTGGACGATCTGCGTGCCGTGGTACGCGCTTCCCGCCTGACCTTGGCGGCACAGCGCGCGCGGCACGCCGGCCTTTTTGCACATTGATCAGATTCCGAGGTTTTGGATGGCCCGCATTACGAGTGATGATTGCCTCAAGAAGATTCCCAACCGCTTCCAGATGACGCTGGCAGCAACCTATCGGGCGCGCCAGATCGCCAACGGCGCAACGCCGATGGTCGCGGCCGGCCGCGACAAGCCGACGGTCATTGCCCTGCGCGAGCTGGCGCTCGGCAAATTCGGCCTGGAACTGCTCAATCGCGGACAGGCCTGAGGTCGGGGGTGGTGAAGACTGATGGATCCGGTCCCGTCATCTCACCCGCCCGCCTGCGAGGATCCTGCCTACCAGGTCTTCCTCGATAGTCTCGATTATCTGTCCTCTGCCGACGTAAGGCGCATCAAGGACGCATACGCCTTCTCGGCGCACGCCCACGCCGGCCAGACGCGCATCTCGGGCGAGCCGTACATCACCCATCCGCTGGCGGTCGCCGGGGCCGTGGTCGAATGGCGCATGGATGGTGCCGCCATCGCCGCTGCTCTCCTGCATGACGTTCTCGAAGACACGAAGACGAGCAAGCGCGAACTCGCCGACAAGTTCGGGCGCGAGGTTGCCGATCTCGTCGACGGTCTGTCGAAGCTCGACCGGATGGAGTTTGCTTCCTACCAGGAGGCGCAGGCGGAGAACTTCCGCAAAATGCTGATGGCGATGGCCCGCGACCTGCGCGTCGTGCTGATCAAGCTGGCGGACCGCCAGCACAACCTGCAGACCATGGCCGGGGTGCGCCCCGACAAGCGCCGGCGCATCGCCATCGAAACCCTCGACATCTACGCGCCGATAGCATTGCGCCTGGGATTGAACAAGCTCTACCGCGAAATGCAGGACCTGTCGTTCCAGTTGATCCATCCGCATCGCGCCGGAGTTCTTTCCAAGGCCTTGCGGGCCGCTCGCGGCAACCGCAAGGAAATGCTGTCGCGAATCCAGGGCGGGATCACCGGCAAGCTGGCCGAAGCCGGTTTGCATGCCGAAGTTTTCGGGCGTGAGAAGAGCCTGTTTTCGATCTATCGCAAGATGCGCGAAAAGCGCCTTTCCTTCTCGCAGGTCCTCGATCTTTACGGTTTCCGCGTCATCGTAGACAACGTGCCTTCGTGCTACCTTGCGCTCGGGGCCCTGCACAGCCTGTTCAAGCCGGTTCCCGGCAAGTTCAAGGACTACATCGCGATACCCAAGGGCAACGGCTACCAGTCGCTGCACACGACGCTGATCGGTCCCTACGGCTCGCCGGTCGAGGTGCAGATCCGTACCGTCGAAATGCATCAAGTCGCGCAGGACGGCGTGGCGGCGCATTGGCTCTACAAGGATAGCGAGGATGGTGGCAGCGACCTGCACATCAGGACGCACAAATGGCTGCAGTCGCTTCTCGAAATGCAGAGCAGCGATTCCGCCGAGTTCTTCGAGAACGTCAAGATCGATCTCTTTCCCGACGACGTCTACGTATTCACGCCCAAGGGCAAGATAATGGCCATGCCGCGCGGCGCGACGGTGATCGATTTTGCCTACAACGTGCACACCTACATCGGCCATCATTGCTCGGCGGCGCGCGTCAATCAGGATCTGGTACCGCTGCGCACCGAGCTGCGCAACGGCGACATGGTCGAGATCATCACGTCACCGCAGGCAACACCGAATCCGGCCTGGCTGAACCACGTCAAGACCGGCCGCGCGCGCGGCAAGATCCGCCACTTCCTGCGCACCATGCGGAACGAGGAATCGTCGCAACTCGGCGAGCGCCTGCTGCGCCAGGAACTGCTGACTCTCGGGTTCGTGCCGCTGTCGATTCCGGCCGAAGCCTGGGATCACCTGGTCAAGACCTGCGGCAAGAAGACGCTCGAGGATGTTTACACCGACATCGGCCTCGGCAAGCGACTTCCTTCGGTCGTCGCGCGCCGGTTGCTGGCACGCGAGGAACTGTCCGCCGATTCGCCAACCCACGTGGCGCTTGCCATCCACGGAACCGAAGGGATGGCGATCCAGCTGGCGCGCTGCTGCCAGCCGATCCCCGGTGACCCGATCATCGGCTCGATCAAGAAGGGCAGCGGCCTGGTGATCCACACGCACGACTGCCCGACCATCCGCAAGTCGCGCTCGAGCGAGCCGCATCAATGGATCGATGTCGAGTGGGAGCCGGAAGAGGGCAGGCTGTTCGACATCTGCATCAAGGTCGAGGTGAGGAACCAGCGCGGCGTTCTCGCCCAGGTGGCGGCGGCCATCGCCGAAGCCGGCTCCAACATCGAACGTGTGGCGATGGATCCCGATCCCGAGGGTCTGCACACGGTGCTCGATTTCACCATCCAGGTGGCCCACCGGATCCACCTGGCATCGGTGATGCGCAGCCTGCGCCACATTCCGGAAGTCACCCGGATCTCGCGCGAACGCGGGGCCGAAGTTTGAGGGTTCTCGTTCTGGGCGCCGGTGTCGTCGGCACGACCAGCGCCTGGTATCTCGCAGCCTCGGGGCACGAGGTCGTCGTCGTCGACCGCCAGCCGGTGGCCGGCAACGAAACCAGTTTCGCCAACGGCGGCCAGATTTCCGTCTCGCATGCGGAACCATGGGCGAATCCGTATGTGCTGCCACAGGTCATCAGGTGGCTGGGCCACGAGGATGCGCCGCTCCTCTGGCGTTGGCGGGCCGATCTCGCGCAGTTTGCGTGGGGTCTGCGCTTCCTGAACGAGTGCCGGCCCGCGCGCACCCGGCGCAACATCGCGGCCATCGTCGCGCTGGCGCTCTACAGTCGCGGCTGCCTGCAGACCTTGCGTGGTGAACTCGGGCTTGAGTATGACCACCTCGAACGCGGCATCCTTCACCTGTACACCGACCCGCAGGCCTTTGCCAAGGGCATGGACGCGGCCCGTACCATGCGCGAATTCGGGCTCGACCGCGAACCGGTCAGCGCCGAGCGCTGCGTCGACATCGAGCCCGCGCTGGCCGGCACCCGCCAGCGGCTGGCCGGCGGCCATTACACGCCATCGGACGAGTCGGGCGATGCGCACAAGTTCACCCGGACGCTGGCTGAGCGCACCACCAGGCTGGGTGTCGAATTCCGCTTCGATTCGACGGTCGACCGCGTCGTTGCCGGCAGCGGCGGTATCGCCGGCGTCATGGTCAGCGGCCCAGCGGGCAGCCAACTGTTGACCGCCGACGCCTACGTCGCCGCCCTTGGCAGTTACACACCGCTGCTGTTGCAGCCGCTGGGGGTGCGCCTGCCGGTGATTGCGGCGAAGGGCTATTCGGCGACCGTGCCATTGTCCGCGTCTGTGGCGGCGCCGACCGTCAGCCTGACCGACGACGAGCACCGCCTGGTCTTTTCCCGGCTCGGCAATCGCCTGCGGATTGCCGGTACGGCGGAGTTCAACGGTTACAACCTCGACCTCAACCCGGTGCGCTGCAACGCGCTGCTGCGGCGCGCCCGCCAGCTCTTTCCGGCCCTCGAAGCGGCCAGCGAGGCGCAATTCTGGTGCGGCCTGCGCCCGTCGACGCCATCGAATGTGCCGTTGATCGGCCGCACCCGCTATCCCGACCTGTGGCTCAACACCGGCCATGGAACCCTCGGCTGGACCATGGCCTGCGGCTCGGCCGCCGCCCTTGCCGACCTGATGAGCGGTCGGCGCCCGGCACCGGACTTTCCATTTCTCGGATGCTGATCGACACCCACTGTCACCTCGACGCGGCCGAATTCGATTCCGATCGTGACGCGGTGCATGCGGCGGCGCTGACCGCCGGGGTCCAGCGCATCGTCGTCCCGGCGGTTGCGGTCGACAGCTTCCGCAAGGTCAAAACCAGCGTCGAACATTACGCGGGCTGTGTCGCCGCTTACGGCATCCATCCGCTCTACGTGATGCAGGCGCAGGAATCCGACCTGGCCGTTCTGCGCGACTGGCTGGAACGCGAGCAGCCGGTGGCCGTCGGCGAGATCGGCCTCGACTTCCATGTGACCGACAGCGACCCGGCGCGCCAGGAATTCTATCTTGTCGAGCAACTGAAGCTTGCCCGCGAGTTCGACCTGCCGGTGCTGCTGCACGTCCGGCGGGCGATCGATCGGATCCTGAAGCACCTGCGGCGAATCCGGGTTCCCGGCGGCATCGCCCATGCCTTCAACGGCAGCCGCCAGCAGGCGGACGAATTCATCAGGCTCGGCTTCAAGCTCGGTTTCGGCGGCGCCATGACCTTTCCCGGATCGACCCGCATCCGCAGGCTGGCAACCGAACTGCCGCTGGCGGCGATCGTCCTCGAAACCGATGCGCCGGACATTCCACCGGCGTGGCTGGGCGGCGGCCGCAATTCACCCGCCGAGTTGCCGCGCATCGCCAGTGTCCTGGCCGACCTGCGCGCGCTCCCCGAGGACAGCGTTGCCGCCCAGTGCGCGGCGGCGGCGCGCGCGGTGCTGCCGCGGCTCTGACGTCCGGCGGCTTTGCGGGGCGCGAGCCGGCGAAATCAAGCCCATTTGATCCAGGCCAAGTATTCGTCAACGCTGATGGAGTAAGGTGTCGGGGGACAGGACGAACCGGGGAAGCGGCAATCGGGCCGGGCAACCACCCCGCCGGACAAGCTGAGGCGGACATGACGAAGACAGACGGAAAACTCCCGAAGAAGGCGGCCAACCGGCGCCAGTTCCTCTTCGACACCGCCAGGATGGCCTGCGGTGTCGGCATGCTCGGCCTCGGCCTCGGGCTGTATGCCAAGCAGGCGAAGGCGCTGCCGGCGCTGGCCTTGCGTCCGCCGGGCGCCCTCGCCGAGGAGGATTTTCTCGGTGCCTGCATCCGTTGCGGACTGTGCGTGCGCGACTGCCCCTACAACATCCTCGAACTCGCCAAGCCTGAAACCCCGGTGGCGACGGGAACGCCCTATTTCACGGCGCGCAACATCCCGTGCGAAATGTGCGAGGACATTCCCTGCGTCAAGGCTTGTCCGACCAAGGCGCTCGACCACGACCTGACCGACATCAACAAGGCCCGGATGGGCATCGCGGTGCTGATCGACCACGAGACCTGTCTCAATTTCCTCGGCCTGCGTTGCGATGTCTGCTATCGCATCTGCCCGGTCATCAACGAGGCGATCACGCTGGAGATGATGCCCAACCAGCGTACCGGTCGCCACGCGATGTTCCTGCCGACCGTTCACTCGGAGCATTGCACGGGCTGCGGCAAGTGCGAGAAATCCTGCGTTCTGGAAGAAGCGGCGATCCGCGTGCTGCCGCCCAAGCTGGCCAAGGGCGAGCTTGGCCACCACTACCGGCTGGGCTGGGAGGAACAGAAGAAGGCCGGTCATTCGCTGATCGACGAATCGAAGATGATCGACCTGCCCGACCGGCTGCCGGAAGGGGCGTCGCTGCCCGGACATTACGACCCGGCCAGCGGCCAGACCGCGCCGGCGCGCGGTCTCGTCGGCGCCGAGGGGGGAATCATTCCGGACACACCGTCAGGTCTGGGCGGCAAACCATGAGCGGCAAGCGCATCGGTGCCGAAGCCATCGCGATCAAGGGCCGGCTACGGGCGAACAAGTGGCTGCTGCTGCGCCGCTTCTCGCAATTCGCCATTCTGACCCTGTTCCTGCTCGGCCCGCTGGCCGGCATCTGGATCGTCAAGGGCAACCTGAACTACAGCTACACGCTGGATTTCCTGCCGCTGACCGATCCCTACGTGGCGCTGCAGGCGGCGATGACCGGTCATTTCCCGGAGAAGCTGGGATTGATCGGTCTCGCCATCATCGTCGTTTTCTACCTGCTGGTGGGCGGGAGGGCGTATTGCAGCTGGGTCTGTCCGGTCAATCTGGTGACCGACGCCGCCGGCTGGCTGCGCGACCGTCTCGGCATCAAGGGCAGCGTGCATCTTTCGCGCAACACCCGTTACTGGATTCTCGCGATGACGCTGGTCGGCTCGGCCGCGACCGGCGTCGTGCTGTGGGAGCTGATCAATCCGGTGTCGATGCTGCATCGCGGCCTGATTTTCGGCCTCGGGGCGGCGTGGACCGTGGTTGTCGCGGTCTTCCTGTTCGATCTCTTCGTGATGAGTCGCGGCTGGTGCGGTCGACTCTGTCCGGTGGGCGCTTTTTACAGCCTGCTCGGACGCTGGAGCCCGGTTCGCGTTTCCGCGCCGCGGCGTTCCGCGTGCAACGACTGCATGGACTGCTTCGAGGTCTGCCCGGAGCCCCAGGTCATAAGACCGGCACTCAAGGGCGAGGAAAAGGGTGTCGGGCCGGTGATCCTGGCCGCGAATTGCACCAACTGCGGTCGCTGCATCGATGTCTGCTCGAAGGATGTCTTTTCCTTCGGCCTGCGCTTCAACAATTCGGCCTCTGCCACGCCGGTTGGGCGGCCGACCGACTGATCGTCACTTTTGGGCAAGAAAATGGGGAGTCGCGGCTCCCCTTGCTGACGGCCGAGGGCCTCAGGCCGCAGCCAGCACTCCGCGCATCTTCTGCAGCGCCTTGACCTCGATCTGACGAATACGCTCGGCGGAAACGTCGAATTCGGCTGCCAGCTCGTGCAGGGTGGCCGCTTCGCCGTCGTGCAGCCAGCGCGCCTTGATGATGCGGCGGCTGCGCGGGTCGAGTTCCTGCAGCGCCTCATGCAAACCTTCGTTCTGGAGGCGGGCAAGCGCCTTGTTCTCGAGCATCCGGGTCGGTTCATAGCGCGAATCCGCGAGGTAATCGATCGGTGCAAAGGCCTCTTCTCCATCGTCTGCGTTTCCTTCAAGCGCCAAGTCACGCCCGGTCAGCCGGGTCTCCATCTCGACGACTTCTTCCCGCTTGACGCCGAGCCGTGCCGCGACCTCGGTCGCCTGCGTGCCGGACAGCGTATCGATGCCTTCATAGTCGTTCTTCAGGCTGCGCAGGTTGAAGAACAACTTGCGCTGCGCCTTGGTCGTGGCCACCTTGACCAGCCGCCAGTTCTTCAGGATGTATTCGTGAATCTCGGCCTTGATCCAGTGCATGGCGAACGACACCAAGCGCACGCCGCGCGCCGGGTCGTAACGCTTGACCGCCTTCATCAGGCCAATGTTGCCTTCCTGGATCAGGTCGGCATGCGGCAGGCCGTAGCCGAGATAGCCGCGGGCGATCGAGATGACGAGGCGCAGGTGCGACAGCACAAGCTGACGCGCCGCTTCCACATCACCGTCATTGTGAAAGCGCTCTGCCAGCCGTGTTTCCTCGGCCTCGGAAAGCATCGGATAGCGATTTGCTGCCTGGATATAGGTATCGATGCTGCCGACGGTCGAGACGGTTGGAAAAGCCAGGGCATGAGTCATAGCGTGGTGATCTCCTTTTGCATACATTGGCATTTTAGCACTCGCAGCCTAAGAGTGCTAAGTCCCGGAAAAGTTTCCCCGAGTTGACGCCAGCGTATCCTCAAGGTCAAACGGGTAGCCGGGCGCTGGTGCAGATCGCCTCACGCGCCAGTGCCGCCACCTGACGGCGATCCGCACCGTCCAGGCCCAGCGCCGGGCAGGTGGCGACACGCGCGACCAGACCCTTGCGCCCGATGATTGCCCGCAGGCATTCAGCCAGCGAGACATCCCCCACATAGGCCGGGGCGAGACTGCGGCTTCCGTCCGCTTCCCAGTAGGAGATCGCCACCGGCAGGATCGGCCGCCCGACGACAAGTGCAGGCTGGATCAACGCGGCATGGAAATGCAGCAAGTGGGTGCCGTCGGTGGTCGTTCCCTCGGGAAAGACGGCGACGTAATTGCCTCTGCCCAGGATGTCGGCCACTTGCTGATTGATGACGCGGGCGTGACCCCGGCTACCGCGACGCAGGAACACGGTTTCGCTGCGCGCCGCCAGCACGCCGACCAGTGGCCAGTGGCGGACTTCCTCCTTGGAAACGAAGGCCGCAGGAAGAAGCGCATTGATGACGAAGATGTCGATCCACGAGACATGGTTGGCGACGATCAGCGCGCCCGGAACGGCATGGGTCAGATCGGCATCGAACCTGACACCGAGCGCATTGACGATGCCGCGACCGACGCCGGCCTTCAGGCGCAGGCGGGTCGCGTCTCGGCAGAGCGGAAAAAGGCAAAAGACGACAATAAAGGCCCAGATCATCGCCAGCGCGAGACGAAATAGCCGGAAGGCGCGTAGCAGGGGTGTGGCTTCGGTCACTGTGGCTGCCCCGGAAAATGGCCGGCGTTCCAGCCTGACCGTCCCGCCTCAGGGGAGATGGTCCGGAAGGGTGCGCCCGGCCTGCCGCCCAAGCCCGTAGAACAGGGTATGAACACGCTCGTTGCCGGCAAGTTCAATGAAGATAATCCCAATTTCGCATACCTTGCTACCAGGGCGGCGTACCGAATGCCCGCTGGTAGCGCTCACCGATTTCCTCGCGACTGGGCTGGTGGCTCTGGCCGCCGCGATGGGCTATCTTGATGGCCCCCATCACGGCAGCCAGCCGGCCGGTACTCGGCCAGTCGAAACCATTGGCGATGCCGTAGAGCAACCCGGAACGATAGGCGTCGCCGCAACCGGTCGGATCGACGATCTGATCGGCCTCGACACAGGGGATCTCGTAGCGCTGGCCAGCGGCGAAGATTTCGGAACCCTCGCCGCCGCGCGTGACGATCAGCGCCTCGACTTCCCCGGCGAGATGCTCCAGGCTGTGCCCGGTACGGTCGCTCAGCAGTTTCGCCTCATAATCGTTGAAGCAGGCGTAATTCGCCAGCCGCATGAAATCGAGAAGTTCGTCGCCGCTGAACATCGGCATCCCCTGACCCGGATCGAAAATGAACGGCACGCCCGCGGCCGCAAAGTCGCGGGCATGCTGCATCATGCCTTCGCGGCCATCCGGCGCGACGATCCCGAGGCGCGCGGACTTGGCGTGGGCGACCTTGTTCAGGTGCGAGAAGCTCATGGCGCCCGGGTGGAAGGCTGTTATCTGATTGTCGTCGAGATCGGTCGTGATAAATGCCTGGGCAGTGAAGCTCCCCGGGACATGGCGCACATGCGTCCGCGGGAGAGCGAGGCGATCCAGCCGTTCGAGGTAGGCGCCGGCATCGTCGCCGACCGTCGCCATGATCAGCGGCTCGCCGCCGAGCAGCATCAGGTTGTAGGCGATGTTGCCGGCGCAGCCGCCGTATTCGCGGCGCATCTCGGGAACCAGGAAGGCGACGTTCAGGATGTGGATCTGCTCGGGCAGGATGTGGTTCTTGAAGCGGTCCGGGAAGACCATGATGTTGTCGAAGGCGAGCGAACCGCAGATCAGTGTGGTCATGACAAATCTCAGGGGTAGAAGAGGTAGAGCTTGTAACCAGCAGCGTCCAGCCCCTTGGCGTCGATCCAGAGGCGGACGGGGATTTCCGCGCTGGCGGGGAAAGCAGTCAGGTCGCTGTCGGGCGGCAGGTAGTCGGCGGCGGACAGGACGCGCCGCGCGACAGATGTATCGCTGGCATCGGTCAGTGTCAGCTCGAGTGCCGGCCAGGCCTGGGCATAGACGGCCTGATTGCGTAGCGTCGCCTGCAGGATGAACAGTCCGCGAACGTTGTCCGACTGCAGATCGGAAGCCTCGATGCTGACCAGTTCGCTACGAGCCGGCAGCGGCACGGCAATCCCCAGTGCGTCGAAGATCACCTCGACGGCGGGAATGCGCCCCACCAGATCGCTGCGGTAGTGGTAGGCCAGTTGGACCGCCAAAGTGACACTCAGAACCACCAGGGCAACGACGAAGGGCCACGCGGCACGCTGGTGCGCTGTGGCGCCGCCGAGCGCGCCCGCCGCCCAGCGATTGTAGGCAGGCGTCTCAACCAGCGCACGAACGGCAACCAAGCCGGCCGCGCGTGCGGCCTGGGTCGATTCCTCGACGGACTCGGCATGAACCTCCTGCGTTTCTCGTTCCGCCTCTGTCGCGGTCGACCCTGCACTGGAGCCAGTTTCCGCCGCTGCCTCCAGATCGCGATCGGCCGCTTCCGCATCGGGATTGACGCAGACGTCGGTCGCTGTCTCTGCGGCAACCTCACCCCCCGCAGGTTCCGCATCATCCTCGATGTCCTCGGACGCGACGGATTCCACGACTGACTCCGCAGGCTGCTCGGGCTCGGGCTCGGGCTCGGGCTCGGGCTCGGGCTCGGGCTCGGGCTCGGGCTCGGGCTCGGGTTCGGGTTCGGGTTCGGGTTCGGGTTCGGGTTCGGGTTCGGGTTCGGTTGGAGCCGGTTCCACCGGCACCATCGCCTGGCTGACGGGCATGCCTGCCTGACCAAGGGCATCGGCAAGCCGTGCCGAGGCCCGCTGCAGCGCCGACGCCTCGACAATTTCGGGCGGTGCCAGAACGGACGGATGGAAAATTTTCGGCGTATCGTCGAAGAACTCGTCAAATGCGTTGAAGACGCACTGACAATAACCGCATTTGACCTTCCCGGCCTTCGCACGCAACTGGTCCGAAGTAACACGGAAGACCGTGTTGCAGGCGGGGCAGCGGGTGCGCATCAGCGCTTGGTACCGGCCAGGCATACCCAGTCCTCGCGACAATCGGCCACCTGCATCGGCAACCACTGGCCATAAATTGCCGTGATCTCGTCGGCCTGTTCCCTCAGAATCCCCGACAGCGCCAGCCGGCCGCCGCACCGGACATGGGCGCAGATGGCCGGGGCGAGGACGCGCAATGGATTCGACAGGATGTTGGCCACAACGAGATCATACGCGCCGGCAACCGGTTGCGCCGAATCGTGAAACGTCGCGTTCACCGCGTTTCGTTGCGCGTTGGCCCGCGCCGCTTCGACCGCCAGTGTGTCGATATCGACACCGACCACGCTCGTGGCCCCGAGGCGGGCCGCCGCAATCGCCAGAATGCCCGACCCGCAGCCATAATCGAGAACCGAGCAGCCGGCGCGGACATTGCGTTCGAGCCATTCGAGGCAGAGACGGGTAGTCGGATGCGAGCCGGTGCCGAAGGCCATGCCGGGATCAAGAACCAGGTTGACCGCGGCCGGGTCCGGCGCTGCGTGCCACGAAGGAACGATCCACAGCCGCTCCGACACACGGATCGGATCGAACTGCGACTGGGTCAGCTGCACCCAGTTCTGTTCGGCGACTTCTTCGACGGTCCATGCCGGCACCTCGGTCAGACCGGCCGTGACGCACGCTCGTGCAAGCAGCGCGCCGGCATCAGCACCGGGTTCGAGCAGAGCGATGACGCGGGAACGGTTCCAGCCAGACGAGACGATCGAACCCGGCTCGCCGAACTGTGGTTGTTCGTCCGGCGTTCCGGCATCGGCGTCCTCGATGCTGGCAGAGAGCGCTCCGACATCCAGCAGGGCATCGCACACCGGTTCGGCATGCGATGCGTCGGTCAGGAAACTGACGCTTCGCCAGGCCATCGCCTACTTCTTGACTTCGCCCTTTTCGGCGAGCTTCTTCTCTAGGTAGTGAATGCTTGTACCGCCCTCGACGAAGCGCGCATCCTGCATCAATTCCTGATGGAGCGGGATATTCGTCTTGATCCCCTCGATCCCCATTTCCGACAGCGCGATCCGCATGCGGCGAATCGCCTGTTCCCGCGTGTCACCGTAGGCGATCACCTTGCCGACCATCGAGTCGTAATGCGAAGGCACCGTGTAACCCTGATAGATATGCGAATCGACGCGAATTCCCGGCCCGCCGGGCGGATGATAAAAAGTGATCTTGCCGGGGCAGGGGATGAACGTGAAGGGATCTTCGGCGTTTATCCGGCATTCGACGGCGTGGCCACGGAAGGTCACATCCTTCTGCCGGTAGCGCAGCTTCTCTCCCGCGGCGACGCGAATCTGCTCCTGGACGATATCGATGCCGGTGATCGCCTCGGTCACTGGGTGCTCGACCTGAACGCGCGTGTTCATCTCGATGAAGAAAAACTCGCCGTTCTCGTAGAGGAATTCAAAGGTGCCCGCGCCGCGATAACCGATCTTGCGGCAGGCTTCGGCGCAGCGGTCGCCGATGCGGCTGATCAGCCGGGCCGGAATGTGCGGCGCTGGCGCCTCCTCGATCACCTTCTGGTGGCGGCGCTGCATCGAGCAGTCACGCTCGCCGAGATAGACGGCATTGCGGAACTGGTCGGCGAGAACCTGGATCTCCACGTGTCTCGGGTTCTCCAGATACTTTTCCATATACACCATCGGGTTGCCAAATGCCGCCTGCGCCTCGGCACGCGTCATCTGCACTGCGCTGACCAGTGCTGCTTCCGTATGGACCACGCGCATGCCGCGCCCGCCACCGCCACCGGCCGCCTTGATGATCACCGGATAGCCGACCAGACGGGCCATCCGCACAATTTCCCTGGGGTCTTCCGGCAATGCGCCATCGGAACCGGGCACGCAGGGAACGCCGGCAGCCTTCATCGCGTCCTTGGCCGACACCTTGTCCCCCATCAGGCGGATGGTGTCGGCGCGCGGGCCGATGAAGACAAAGCCGGACGATTCGACACGCTCGGCAAAATCGGCATTTTCCGAAAGGAATCCATAGCCGGGATGGACCGCCTCGGAATCGGTCACTTCGGCCGCCGAGATGATGGCCGGAATGTTCAGGTAGCTCAGGGCCGACTGCGCCGGGCCGATGCAGACCGACTCGTCGGCGAGTTTGACATACTTGGCTTCGCGGTCGGCCTCGGAATGGACGACGACGGTCTTGATACCGAGTTCGCGGCAGGCGCGCTGAACACGCAAGGCGATTTCGCCCCGGTTGGCGATCAGAATCTTCCCGAACATGACTCGTTCAGCCGATTACGAACAATGGCGCGCCAAACTCGACCGGTTCGCCGTTTTCGGCCAGAATCGCCTTGATCATCCCCGATGCATCGGCTTCGATCTCGTTGAGAAGCTTCATTGCCTCGATGATGCACAGGGTATCGCCTTCCTTGACCGCCTGGCCGATCTGGACAAAGGCCTCGGCACCCGGCGAAGGAGCGCGGTAGAACGTGCCAACCATCGGCGACTTGACGACGTGCCCGTCCGGAACATCATCCTCGTCGTCAAGTGCTACCGCCGAAGCAGCCGCCGCTGCGGCGCCCGGCATTATCGGAGGAGGGACGTAGTGCTGCATCGGGACGGCAGGCGCGCCGTAGTTCTTGGCGATGCGCACCCTCTCCTCACCTTCGGTTACCTCAAGTTCAGTAATGCCTGATTCTTGGACAAGATCGATAAGTTTCTTCAGTTTGCGCAGATCCATTGAGACTCCCCCTCTGTGTTGCGTCCCTCCGACGCAAGGTCCGGCGATTGCCGCTTTAATCGATGCTGACTCGGTTGAGCAAATACTCGAGCGCCAGAACATAGCCCTCGTGACCGAGGCCGGAGATCACCCCTAGAGCCAGGTCGGAAAAATAGGAATGCTGACGGAAGGGTTCCCGCGCATGGACATTCGAAAGATGTACTTCGATGAACGGGATCGCCACCGCCACCAGCGCATCGCGCAGCGCGACGCTGGTATGTGTGTACGCTGCCGGATTGATGATGATGGCTCGTACTCCCTGCTCGCGCGCAGCGTGAATGCGCTCGATCAACGCGCCTTCATGGTTGCTCTGGAAGCTCTCGAGATCGACATTGGCCCCTTCGGCCAGACGCGCCAGCGCCAGATTTATGTCCGCCAATGTCGCGCGACCGTAGTGTTCGGGCTCGCGGGTACCCAGCAGGTTCAGATTGGGGCCATGCACCACCAGGATGCGGGGCCTTTCAGCCTGCTCGGTTTCGCCTTTTCGCTTCGTCATGGATGCAAGTTTGCCGCAAATCGCAGCAATTTGTCCAGCTTATTCCCCGATTAAGGCGCGCAACGCATCGGCACGAATGCGTTCACGCGGCCGTCCGTCACGCTGCTTCATGGCCACCCGCTCCATTTGCGGCGGGAAAATTACCAGATTGGCCTCAGCGGTATCGGTCTCCATGACGAGAACCGCTTCGGCACGCTCATTGCGCGGGTCGGCCTGTTCGAATTCGACCCCGTGATTGAGCAGGAAGATCTCGACTTCCTTGGCGCTGTCGGCGAACAGCAGAATGTCGATATGGGAGTGCTCGCCAGCGGTTCCATCGAGGACGGAGCCGGCAAGACGGGGCGAGTAGTCGGCAAGCAGTTCCAGCAGACGCAGCGCGCTCAGGCGCATGGCCCGAAGCAGTTCCGAATGCGCCTGTTCCTGGTAGAGACCGCGGTAAGTCCGCAGCTGCGCCTCGACCTCGGCGTTGTCCGGATACGCGGTATTCTCGGGGAGGCCCAACTGGCGCGCCGCCTTGCGCTTGGCGTGATGAAAGTCGGCAATGCCGTCCTCGGCCATCAGGCGGGCGGCGGTACTGGCGATGCCGGCACGAGAGCCGTTGCTCGAACGGGGCCGTTCATGACGGGGCATGGGAAGAGCGATCAGGGTAGAATCGCCCCCATTCTAACGGGTCCAGGCGACATGTACATTCATATTCTGGGTATCTGCGGCACCTTCATGGGCGGCATCGCACAATTGGCGGTGGCTTCCGGGCACAAGGTCACCGGCTGCGACGCCAATGTCTATCCACCGATGAGTGACCAGTTGCGTGCTGCCGGGGTCGACCTGATCGAAGGTTTCGATGCCGGCCAGCGGGCCTTGCACCCCGATATCTTCGTCATCGGCAATGCGATTTCACGCGGCAATCCGCTGCTCGAGGCCATTCTCGACGACGGCCTGCCCTATGTTTCCGGCCCGCAATGGCTTGCCGAACACGTATTGCAGGGCCGCTGGGTCCTCGGCGTCGCCGGCACCCACGGCAAGACCACTACCGCCTCGATGCTGGCCTGGATTCTCGAGGATGCCGGTCTGCAGCCCGGTTTCCTGATCGGCGGGGTGCCCATGAATTTTGCGGTTTCGGCACGCCTTGGCAGCACGCCTTTCTTCGTCATCGAGGCCGACGAATACGACACCGCGTTCTGTGACAAGCGGTCCAAGTTCGTACATTACCGGCCGCGCACCGTGGTCCTGAACAATCTCGAATTCGATCACGCAGACATTTTCGACGATCTTGCTGCTATCGAGACGCAATTCCATCATCTCGTACGAACCCTCCCCGGCAACGGCCTGATCGTCTCCAACGCCGGCGAAGCCAGCCTGGAGCGCGCCCTAAAACGCGGATGCTGGACGCCGGTCGAGCATTTCAACGACCCATCCGGGTACCGAGTCAGCGGCAACGATGCCAGCGGCGAACTGGTTCTGCATTATCGCCAAGGAGAGATCGGACGCATCATCTGGCCACTCTCAGGCGAGCACAACCGCACCAACGCCTGTGCCGCGCTGCTTGCCGCCCGCCATGTCGGGGTGCCGCTGGACAAGGGTCTTGAGGCACTGTCGCGCTTCGTCAACGTCAAGCGGCGGATGGAAGTTCGTGGAACAGTCCGCGATGTAACCGTCTACGACGATTTTGCCCACCATCCCACCGCCATCGCGACAACCGTGGCCGGGCTGCGGCGCAAGGTCGGGCGGGCTCGCATCATTGCCGTACTCGAGCCACGCTCGAACACGATGAAGCTCGGCATCATGAAGCGTCAGCTACCCGACAGTCTGGCCGAATCCGATGCCGTCTTCTGTTACGCCGCCAACCTTGGATGGGATGCCCACGAGGCACTGGCGCCGATGGGCGCCAGGGCAGTCGTCGACGACGATATCGACCGCCTGGTGACGTCGATTGTCGCCGGAACCCGCGCCGGCGACCACATTCTGGTCATGAGCAACGGCGGATTCGGCGGCATTCACGGCAAGCTGCTGGCCGCGCTGGCCGGCTGAACATCCGGCGACGCGGACAGCAGGCGACTGACACCGCCAGGACCTGCAAGCGCCGGATCAGTGCTCAAGCGACTCGACGACGGCCAACGCGGTCATGTTGACCAGACGTCGAACCGTCGACGTCGCGGTCATGACATGGACCGGACGGGCCGCACCCAGCAGAATCGGGCCAATGGTCACGCCCTCGCCGCCGGTCATTTTCAGCAGGTTATAGGCAATGTTCGCAGCGTCGAGATTCGGCATGACGAGAAGGTTGGCCTCACCCTTGAGATGGGAATCGGGGTTTGCTTCACGACGAATGGCGTCCGACAGCGCGGAGTCACCATGCATCTCACCGTCGATTTCGAGACCATGGGATGAATTGGCGGACAGCAAGGCAGCAGCACGGCTCATCTTGCGCGCGGATTCCGATGAAGCGGAACCGAAATTCGAGTGCGAGAGCAGCGCGACTTTGGGGTGGATACCGAAGCGCCTGACCTGATCGGCGGCAATCAGGGTCATCTCGGCAACCTCCTCGGCACTCGGGTTTTCGTTGATTTGCGTGTCGCAGATGAACAGCGAGTGTCCCGGCAGCATCAGGTGGTTCATCGCCGCCAGAGTCTGGACGCCCGGACGCCTGCCGATGACCTGACTGATCACCCCCAGGTGATTCTTGTACTGACCCGTCATGCCACAGAGCAGACCGTCGGCGTAACCGAGCTTGAGCAGTATCGAGCCGATCACTGTCGGCTTGCGGCGCAAGGCTTCCTTGGCCAGCGCCGGCGTCACGCCGTGGCGGACCATCAGTTGGTGATACGCGGTCCAGCATTCGCGATAGCGCTCGTCGGATTCCGGATTGACGATGTCGAAGTCGACACCCGGCCTGATGCGCAGGTTGGCCTTCTGCAGGCGATGCTCGATGACGGAAGGCCGGCCAATCAGGATAGGACGGGCGAACCGCTCCTCGACGATGATTTGGGCCGCCCGCAGTACCCGCTCGTCTTCTCCCTCGGCATAGATGATGCGCTTTCCCCGGGCCTGACGGGCAGCCTGGAAGATGGCGCGCATGCCGACTCCCGTGTGGTCGACGAACTCGGCGAGCCGCGCATTGTAGGCATCCCAATCGGTGATCGGGCGGGTGGCAACGCCGGAAGCGATGGCCGCCCGAGCGACGGCGGGAGCGATCTTGACGATCAGGCGCGGGTCGAAAGGCTTGGGAATGAGATATTCCGGGCCGAAGGACATCTCATGTCCGGGATACGCCATAGCGACCTCGTCGGTGACTTCAGCCTCGGCCAGTTCGGCAATGGCCCGGACGCTGGCCATCTTCATTTCCTCGGTGATGCGGGTGGCGCCAACATCGAGCGCACCGCGGAAGATGAAGGGAAAGCAGAGCACGTTGTTGACCTGATTCACGTAGTCTGACCGGCCAGTCGCGATGATGACGTCCGGGCGCACCTCCCGCGCCAGTTCCGGCATGATCTCCGGGGTCGGGTTGGCCAGCGCGAAGACCATCGCCTTTTCGGCCATGCTGGCGACCATCTCCTGTTTGACCACACCGGCGGCAGAAAGGCCAAGGAAGATGTCGGCACCAACCATCGCGTCGCCCAAGGTACGATCGGAAGTTTCGCGGGCATAGCGGGCCTTGGTGGCTTCCATGTTGGCTTCACGGCCGCGGTAGATCACACCCTTGGAATCGCAGACGGTGATGTTCTCGCGCCTGACGCCGAGTTGGGTCCACAAGTTGAGGCAGGAAATGGCGGCGGCGCCGGCGCCTGAACAGACGACCTTGATTTCGTCGATCTTCTTGCCCACGACTTTCAGGCCATTCAGCATGGCGGCGGCGGATATGATCGCCGTACCGTGCTGATCGTCATGGAAGACGGGAATGTTCATCCGTTCCTTGAGCTTCTCCTCGATGTAGAAGCATTCGGGCGCCTTGATGTCTTCCAGATTGATGCCGCCCAGGGTCGGCTCCAACGCGGCAATGACGTCGATCAGCCGGTCCGGGTCGTTCTCGGCCAGTTCGATGTCGAAAACATCGATGCCGGCGAACTTCTTGAACAGACAGCCCTTGCCTTCCATCACCGGCTTTGCCGCCAGCGGGCCGATGTTGCCCAAGCCAAGGACGGCGGTGCCATTGGTGACCACGCCGACGAGGTTGGCGCGCGAAGTGTAATCGGCCGCTGTTACCGGATTCTCGGCGATCGCGTCGCAGGCGGCGGCGACACCCGGCGAGTAGGCGAGCGCAAGATCACGCTGATTGGTCAGGCTCTTGGTGGGACGGACCGAGATCTTGCCCGGCGCCGGCAGGCGATGATATTCAAGTGCGGCTTCGCGCAGATCCTTTTCCACGAACTCTCCTCCAAAGTTTCTGCTGTCAAGCAAAACGCGTTAGGGTACCGGAAAGCCTCCTGCGCGGCAAATCGTAATTATGGATTGTCAATCCCATGCGGAAATGTCCGGCAGGGCGTGGATTGCTGCAGGAGTTGCATCGCGTCGCGCCGTCGATGGTGGCCGGATGCTCGGCGTGAAGCCGTGCTTCATGCCGAGTACGAAGGTCGGTATCGGCAGCAACAGCCGGACGGTGGACAGGGTTGCCATGGGGCCGGACAGCCGATCGATCAACCGGCCATCACTGCCCTTGCACCGGCAGGGTGAGGATGAATTCCGCCCCGCCGCTCGCCTGATTGCGCGCGGTCAGCTTGCCGCCATGGCGCTCGACGATCGTGTAGCTGATCGACAGGCCGAGCCCGGTCCCCTGACCGATCGGCTTGGTGGTGAAGAAGGGTTCGAACAGGCGGCCCAAATCGGCGTCGGAGATCCCCGGGCCGTTGTCGGCAAAGCATAGTCTCACCATGCCGTCCGCCACCGTCCCCGAAATGCCGAGCCGCGCGTCGTCCCGGGACGCCATCGCATCGCAGGCGTTCTGCACCAGATTCATCGCCACCTGCTGCAACTGGCCGGAGGAACCGGTGCACCGCAAATCGGGCGGCAAATCGATGTCGACCGCGACCTTTGCTGCGGCGCTCTGCACCACCCAGCGCACCGAGCGCTCGATGACCTCGTTGATATTCACCTCCTCCGGCAACATTTTGTCGACCGCGGCGAATCGTTTCAGCGCGTCGACGATGTCGCGGGTGCGCTCCGCACCTTCGATCATGCCGTCGATCAGTGCGGGCATGTCGGCAAGGATGCGCTCGATGCGCAACTCCCGGCGCAGCTCGCGCAGGCCCGCATCATCGATGGCGGCACTGGCATGCACCGCTTGCAGATAGCCCTCGAGACGTTGCGCATAACGCTTGAGCGACAGCACGTTGCCGAGCACGAAGCTGATCGGGTTGTTCAATTCGTGGGCCACGCCCGCCACCAGGCGGCCGAGCGAGATCATCTTCTCGGCGTGCAACAACTGACCCTGAGTGCGCTTCAGGTCGTCGTGCGCCTGGCGCAGGGCCTGATACGCCTTGCGCAGTTCGCCTACCGGGCGGCCGGTGACCACCATCCCCATCAGCTTGCCGGTTTGCGAAACGCGCGGCGTACAGTTCATCGAAACGGGAACCGTCGACCCGTCGCCGGCGCGCAGGAAGAATTCCTGATCGTGCGCGCCATCCTTGCCAAAGTGCGCAAAAACCTCCCGCGCCCTGGTCTGCTCGGTGCTGTTGGCGAACAGGTCGTAGAGCGGCTGTCCCTCCAGTTCGGCTGCGGTCTTGCCGGCAAAGTGACAAAGCGCGGGATTCACTTCGACGATGAGGCCGTGGCGATCGCAGACGATGAGAATGTCCGACATCGCGGCCAGCACGCTCTCGATGAACTGCTGCGACTCCTCGAGCGCGGCGTTCTTGTCCTCGAGCGCCACTTCGTACTGAAGCAGGTCGTTGTAGACCTCGTCCATCTTCTGGATGACCTCGATCCAGGCCTGCTCGCCGAGGGCAGCCGAGTTCGGATCGAGCGGGTTGTCAGCGGGCAGGACGGTAGTGGACATGCTCTTCACCCTGGTCATCGTGGGCATGGTGGCGTTCGGCCTCAAAGGCGATCAGGTTCGGTTGGCCATGACGCGCGCCGCGATCAGTTCGTCGAACTCGCGGGCGATAGATTTGTCCAGCGAAATGGTGAAGCATTCCATGCCTGCCTTTCAATGCACCGTGCACACCAT